>Ga0164243_10000509_pt1 | contig 72771 bp, 72 predicted proteins | sample OricompcompostOP_FD_108781 | JGI IMG/M metagenome (GOLD analysis project Ga0164243, IMG submission 108781) | Organic Plus compost microbial communities from Emeryville, California, USA - Original compost - Organic plus compost (OP) | ecosystem: Engineered > Solid waste > Mixed feedstock >... | reverse complement strand
GCGCCATCAGCGCGGCGTCCTCGTGCACGGCGAGCACCAGGCCGAGCGAGTCGAGGTCGTGGCACCCGGGGCCGACCCGCGCGTGCGCGGCCCGGCAGGCCCGGTCCGCGTCGACCAGCGCCGCGGCGAGCTCGGCCACGGTCGCCGGGCCCGCGACCCCGACCACCAGCGAGCCGATCGCCGGCGGGCGCCGGGCCACCACGCCGACCAGGGCGTCACCCGACAGCGCCCAGGCACCGGAGGCCGCGAACCGCAGTCGGGTGCCGTCCACCTCGTCGAGGGTGTCCCGGCCGTGCGAGCGGGCGACCACCACGTGGTGCCGGGCCCCGGCGTCGAGCCCCGCGCGGGCGACCAGCTCGCTCAGGGCCACCCCGGCGAGCCCGCTCTGGAGGCCGGCGACCAGCTTCTCCGCGGGGTCGCGGTAGCCGGGCTCGGCCGCCCGGTCGAGGCCGCGGACGGCGGCGACCGCGATCCCCTCGGCCCACCGGCGGGCGCGGCGGCTGCCCTCGAGACGGACCTCCGCCGAAACCCCGGCGGCCTCGGCGCGCCGCATCACCTCGTCCTCGACCTCGCGCGCCCCCAGCAGCACCGCGGCCACGAGGTCGGCGACGTGGATGTGCGCGCCCGCACCCTGGATGCCGGTGCCCGTGGCGGCCTCGAGGTCCTCGGCCGTCGGCTCGCCGAACGGGTCGCCCTTCACGATCCGCTCGAGCACCCGGTTCATCCCGATCCAGACCTCGCTGCTCGGCGTGGTCGCGTAGCTCGGCACCCGGGCGATGATCTCCGCCGCGACCCGGGCCACGAGCGGCTCGCGGTCCTCCCACACCGCCGTGAGGTGGGGGCGCAGCGCGTCGACCGGGTCCGGCACGCCCGCAGCATGACATGGAGACCCCCACAAGGAGAGGCCGTCAGCCGTAGAGGAAGATCCACGGCGCCCGCCGTACCACGCCCCTAGTCTCCCCGACCGTGGATGCCGTCAACGAGGCGCAGGAGCTGCTGCGCGACCCCTCGAACCTCAGGTGGTACGTCGTCACGTTCCTGGGGATCGTGCTCTACGTCTACGCCAACGAGGTCGAGCGCAAGAGGTACGACGTGGTCGCCGCCGGGCTGGCCTTCTTCCTCATGGACGTGTTCAACGAGCTGGTGAACTCCGCCTGGTTCCACGCCAGCGACCAGGCACCGCTGTGGACGGTCACCGGCGACACGGCGTACCTGGTGCTGATCGGCTGGTCGATCGAGATCATCTTCCTGTTCCTGATCAGCGGCATCGAGTTCGTGAAGTACCTCCCCCAGGACCGGTCGCTGCGGATCCTCGGGATCCCCAACCGCTGGGTGTTCATCACCTGGTGGTCCTGCTTCGCGGTCTTCGTCGAGGTGCTGCTGCACCGGGCCGGGATCTTCCACTGGTACTGGGGCTACTGGAACGAGTCCTTCCCGCTGCTCATCGTGATCTTCGGCTACGGAACGTTCTTCTGGATCGCCGCGACCGTCTTCGACATGGACAGCCACCGGAAGCGGTTCACCGTGGTGGGCACGATGTTCGCCGTCGACGCCGTGCTCGCGCTGACCCTGGGGCTGGCCGGATGGCTGTGACGCACCGGCTCGTCGTGCTCGCGGCCGGGCTGACGCTCCTGGTGGCCGGCGCGCCGGCGGCGGCGAAGCCCGGGTACGCGCCGCTGAACCGGGCCACCTGCGACCACGGCGTGCAGCGCTCGGGCCCGGTCCGCGTCTGCGAGGACGGCACCGGCGTCACCGGCCAGGAGCCGATGCTGGTCCGCAACAGCAGGGGCACCCTCTTCATGGGCATGGCGGGCAACGAGGGCGTGGTCACCCAGCAGGGCTTCCTCACCGGCACCGCCCAGAGCTACCTGCTCCGCAGCCGCGACGACGGCCGCACCTGGCAGCGGGTGCGACTGCCCCGCGGCGTCAACCTCTCCGAGGGCGTCCCGTACGTCGACGCGGTCACCGACCGGCTGTGGGTCACCTCCACCAACCTCTCGGTGCTGCCCTGCGGCTCGCCCGTCGTGTGGAGCGACGACGAGGGCCGCACCTGGCGACAGGCGGAGCGCCGGCCGTCGTGCCAACCGCTCGGGGTCGGCGACTGGCCCAAGCTCTTCACCGGGCCCTACAAGGGCGGACGGAAGGGCCGGGCGGTCTACGTCTGCAACTACCTCCCGGCCATCTGGGTCGCGCTGCAGATCGGCTGCTGGCGCTCCGACGACGCCGGGCGGCACTTCCGGTTCCTCGGGCCGCTCCCGGTCAAGAGCCTGGTCTGCCGGGCCGACTCGGTGCGGGCGAAGTCGTTCCACACCATCGTGCACGGCACCGGGCAGGTGCTCGACAACGGCGACGTCGTCATCCCCGTGGACCTGTGCGGCACGATCGTCGCGGTCCGCAGCACCGACCACGGCGAGACCTGGCGGGTCTCGAAGGCGATCGGCAGGGCCGGCAGCGTCGCGAACTACCTCACCGGGGGCGGCGGCAGCCTCGCGGCGAACATCTTCATGAACATGTTCTTCGACCAGACGCTCGCCCAGGACGACCGCGGCAACCTCTTCCTGGCCTGGGTCCGCGACGGGGTGCGCCTCGCCGTCTCGCGCGACGGCGGCCGCACCTGGCGGAGCCTCGGCCGGGTCTCCCCGCGCTCGGTCAGGGGCGCCTTCGACGTCTCGGTCACCGCCCGCGGCCGCGGCGAGGTCGCGCTCGCGTGGTGGGGCACCGGCCGGCTCACCGACCCGCTGCTGGGGTACGGCGAGAGGTACCGCGGCTGGATGACGTACGCACGCGACGCGCTCGCCAGGAAGCCGCGCTTCGACAGCGCGCCCACCAGCCGCGCCGCCGCACCGCCGCAGATCACCAGCACGCTCGGCTGCTGCGCGAGCACGCAGATGTTCATCGAGTACAGCGGCGTGACCTTCACCGGCCCGCGCGACGTGCGCGCGGCCTTCGTCCGGTTCCCGAAGGGCGCGACGCTGCCGAAGCTGGTGCTCGGCCGGATGAAGGTCAGACGACGCTGAGCGGCAGCAGCTTCTTGCCGGTCGGGCCGATCTGGATGTCGGTGCCCATCTCCGGGCACACGCCGCAGTCGTAGCAGGGCGTCCAGCGGCAGTCCTCGACCTCGATGTCCGCGCCGTCGGCCGCGGCGAGCGCGTCCTCCCAGTCCGACCAGAGCCAGTCCTTGTCGAGGCCGGAGTCGAGGTGGTCCCAGGGCAGCACCTCGTCGTACGGCCGCTCGCGGGTGGTGTACCAGTCGAGGTCGACGCCGGTCCCGGCCAGCGCCTCCTCCGCGCAGGCCACCCAGCGCTCGAACGAGAAGTGCTCGCTCCAGCCGTCGAACCGGCCGCCGTCGCGCCAGACCCGCTCGATGATCGCGCCGACCCGGCGGTCGCCGCGGCTGAGCAGTCCCTCGACCACGCCGGGCTTGCCGTCGTGGTACCGGAAGCCGATCGCGCGGCCGTAGCGCTTGTCGGCGCGGACAACGTCGCGCAGCTTCTTGAGCCGCTCGTCGGTGGTCTCGTGGTCGAGCTGCGCGGCCCACTGGAACGGCGTGTGCGGCTTCGGCACGAACCCGCCGATCGAGACCGTGCACCGGATGTCGTTGCGGCCCGAGACCTCGCGGCCCTTGTCGATGACCTTCTTGGCCAGGTCGGCGATCGCGAGCACGTCGTCGTCGGTCTCGGTCGGGAGGCCGCACATGAAGTAGAGCTTCACCTGCCGCCAGCCGTGGGAGTACGCCGTCGCGACGGTGCGGATCAGGTCCTCCTCGGTGACCATCTTGTTGATCACCTTGCGCATCCGCTCGCTGCCGCCCTCGGGCGCGAACGTGAGGCCGGACCGGCGGCCGTTGCGGGAGAACTCGTCGGCCAGGGTGATGTTGAACGCGTCGACCCGGGTGCTGGGCAGGCTGAGGCTGATGTTCGAGCCCTCGTACCGGTCGGCCAGGCCCTTGGCGACCTCGCCGATCTCGGTGTGGTCGGCGCTGCTCAGCGACAGCAGCCCGACCTCCTCGAAGCCGGACTGGCGGATGCCGTTCTCGACCATCGCGCCGATCGTCTCGATCGAGCGCTCGCGCACCGGGCGGGTGATCATGCCGGCCTGGCAGAACCGGCAGCCGCGCGTGCAGCCGCGGAAGATCTCCACCGAGTACCGCTCGTGCACGGTCTCGGCCAGCGGCACCAGCGGCTTGGCCGGGTACGGCCAGGCGTCGAGGTCCATCAACGTGTGCTTGCGCACCTTGTGCGGGATCCCGGGCCGGTTCGGCACGACCGACGCGATCGCCCCGTCCGCGCCGTACGTCACCGCGTAGAACTGCGGCACGTAGACGTTGCCGGTGACCGCGAGCCGGCGGAGCAGCTCCTCGCGACCGCCCGGGCGGCCCTCGCGCTTCCACTCCCGCACCAGCTCGGAGATCGCGAGCACGATCTCCTCGCCGTCGCCGAGCACGGCCGCGTCGAGGAAGTCGGCGATCGGCTCGGGGTTGAACGCCGCGTGGCCGCCGGCGATCACGACGGGGTGCTCGTCGGTGCGGTCGACCGCGTGCAGCGGGATGCCCGCGAGGTCGAGCGCGTTGAGCATGTTCGTGTAGCCGAGCTCGGTCGAGAAGCTGATGCCGAACAGGTCGAACGCGCCGACCGGGCGGTGCCCGTCGACGGTGAACTGCGGGATCCCGTCCTCGCGCATGATGCGCTCCATGTCGGGCCACACCGAGTAGGTGCGCTCGGCGAGGATCCAGTCCCGCTCGTTGAGCACCTCGTAGAGGATCTGCACGCCCTGGTTGGGCAGCCCGACCTCGTAGGCGTCCGGGTACATGAGCGCCCACCGCACCTCGACGGCGTCCCAGTCCTTGACGACGGAGTTCAGCTCGCCGCCGACGTACTGGATCGGCTTGGAGACCTGCGGCAGGCGCGGCTCCAGGCGGGCGAACACGGATTCGGGCACGACGAAGCTCCAGAGAACTCGGGGACGACGTTCCAGGGTACGGCGCCGACCGACGGCATGCACACCGCCGGCGGCGTATCCTCGGCGGATGACCGACGTGCGCCAGGGGCGTTGGACCGCCGAGATCGAGGGCGACTTCGTGGTGTTCCTGATCGGCGCGCGCGTCGACTGGAAGCGGCCGATCCGGTCGCTGAAGGACCTCGGTGGCTGCGCGGGATGTCCGGCATGCTCCGCCACCTGATGGAGCGTCGTCCGGAGAGCGGCCTGCTCGGCTTCCAGGTCTACGGGGTCACCATGAACGTCCAGTACTGGCGCTCCTTCGAGCACCTCGAACGGTTCGCCCGGAGCGAGGACGACCCGCACCTGGCCGCGTGGCGCACCTACTGGAAGCGGGTGGGCTCCGACCCGCGCTCCGGAATCTGGCACGAGACGTTCCTGGTCCGCTCCGGGGAGTACGAGGCCGTCTACGGCAACATGCCGCCGCACGGGCTGGGCCGGGCGACGAAGCTGGTCAAGGTCGGCGCCGGCTCCACCGCTCGCGGACGGCTGAAGCGGGCCGCTTGGTAGCCTCGGCGGCGTGCTCCGCCCGCTCGCCCTGACCGTCGCCACCCTGCTCGCCGGGGTGCTGCTCGCGGGCTGCAGCGACGACGAGCCCGCCCCGCAGGACGACGTGCTCGTGCTGTCGCCCCCGTCGGACGGGGGCACCGGGCACACCCACGCCCCGGGTGGCGAGACCGTGACGGGCGACGGCACCCGCTTCACCGCGGCGGGGTACTCGCTCGTCGACGTCCGGCTGCCGCAGCGCGTGGGCCGGCCCGGCGAGATGTCCTTCCGGATCGTCGACGACGAGGGCCGGCCGCTGCGGCAGTACGTCGAGGAGCAGACCAAGCTGCTGCACCTGTACGTCGTCCGCAACGACCTGCAGGAGTTCCGGCACCTGCACCCGGTCCTGGGCGACGACGGGACCTGGCGGACGCGGGTCGCCCTGGGCGCGCCGGGGTCGTACCGGGTGCTCACGGAGTTCACGCCCGGCACGGACCCCGACAACGGGCACGTCGTGCTCGGCCGCAACGAGGTCGTGCCCGGGTCGTGGCAGGCGGTGCCGGCCGATGGTGGCGCGGTCGGCGACGACGGCGTGGTGCAGGTCGCCGTCGACGACCCGCTCGAGGCCGGGACCGACGGCCGGATGCACCTCACCGTCTCGTCCCCCTCCGGGGAGCCGGTGGCACTCGGCTCCTACCTCGGCACCTCCGCGCACGTGACCGGCTTCCGGCTGGGGACCGGCGAGTTCATCCACGTGCACCCGTACGGCGAGGCCGAGGTCACCGACGACGGCACCCGGCTGACCTTCCACACCGAGTTCGAGCGGCCGGGCCGGTACCGGCTCTTCGTCCAGGTCCGCGTCGACGGGTTCCTGCACACGGTCCCCGTCACCGCGTCGGTCACGTAGACAACCGACCGGGACAACCAACCCGGGACAACCAACCCGGGACACCCGGCGTCTCAGGCACAACTGCCCCCCGGGACGAAGGAACCCACCATGAGACGCACCGTCGCCGCGATCGCGATCGCCGCCCTGACCCTCCTCGCACCCGGGTGCGACGCCGACTCCGACGACGGCCCCGACACCGCCACGAAGCCTTCTCCCACGACCCCGACGTCGGTCGTCGTGCCGGACCTGGACGGGTCGACCGCCCGGGACGCCCGCGCCGCCGTGCGCGAGCTGGGCCTGCACGCCCGGGTGATCCCGGGCGCCGAGACGGCGTGCGTGCCGGCCCACGAGGTGATCCGGCAGAAGCCGCCGGCGGGGACCGAGGTCGCGACCGGGTCGCGGGTGCGGATCCGTGTCAACGTCGGGGCAAAGGGCCAGTGCGGGCTCGACCTTCCCCGGGCAGACGCGGACCTGCGCGGGGTCGCGAAGCGGTTCGTCGCCCTGGCCCGCAGCACGTCCGGCGGGGCCGACACCCCGATCCCGGTGGACACCCCCGTCGAGCTGTTCGTCGGTGGGGTGCGGCAGCGGACGATCCCCGCCGAGCGGGCTGCCGAGCGCAGCTCCTGGCAGGCCTGCCCCGGCGACGACGGCGTCGACGCGGCGCTCGGCTGCCCGGTGTCGGTGCTGCGGCCGTTCCGCACCTACCCCGGCCCGATCGCGGCGACCGGCGAGCCGCCGGCGCACTCCTGCCTGCGCACCACCCCGCTGCCCGACCGCCTCGACGTCTACCGCTCCGTCACCCTGACGCCCGACGAGGAGCGCGACTGCTCGTCGTACTTCGCCGTGCAGCTGTTCGTGAACGACGTCGGCCAGATCGTCGCGGCGAACCTCGTCGTCAGCGAGCCGTGAGCTCCTCGGCGATCCGGGCCCGCAGCCCGTCGTGCTGCGGGCCGAGGGCGGCCTCGGGGCCGTACAGCTCCTCGGGGTCGTACAGCCACACCGGGTGCCCCCGCCGCTCCTGGGGCTCCCAGGCGTAGCGCGGCCACAGGTGGGCGTGCAGGTAGGCGTCGGTGTTGCCGAGGATCTCGTAGTTCATCCGGCGGTACGCCGGGTCGGTGGCCCGGCACGCCGCCTCCACCGCCGCGCCGAGCCGGTCCATGCTGTCGAGGAACTCGAGTCGCCGCTTCCGCGGGAGGTCCGTCAGCCGGTCGACGGCGGGGTCGTCGACGAGCAGCACGCAGTACCCAGGCAGGAACTGGGTGTCGCCGATCACCGCGTACGACTGCGGCAGCTCCGCCAGCACGGTCGGGTTGGTCCCCGCCCGCGCCGAGCCGATCCGGTCGCGCTTCCAGGTCTCGGCGTCCACCCGGCCATTCAACACGCAGGTGTTGAACCCGGGGCGGGCACACTACCCTCGCCACCGTGCACCGGATCTTCACCACCAGCGTCTCCGCGGTCTACCCGCACTACGTCGCCAAGGTCGAGAAGAAGGGTCGCACCGAGGCCGAGCTCGACGCGGTGATCGAGTGGCTGACCGGGTTCGACACGACGACGCTGGCCCAGCACCTCGAGGCGGGCACGACGTTCGAGGACTTCTTCGCCGAGGCCACCCTCAACCCGGCGGCGGAGCGGATCACCGGCACCGTCTGCGGGGTGCGGGTGGAGGAGATCGAGGACCCGCTGATGCAGAAGATCCGGTACCTCGACAAGCTCGTCGACGAGCTCGCCAAGGGCCGGCCGATGGAGAAGGTGCTCAGGGCCTGACCCTCACTCGACGTCGAACTCCAGCGTGACGACCGGGTTGTCGAAGCGGCTGGTCCGCAGGCTCACCTGCACCCGCCACTGCCCCGGCGCGGGCAGCACGACCCGCGCCGCGTAGGTGCCGGCGCCGACCGGCGCGACCTCGACCTCGCCGAGGTCGACGTCGTCGGAGGCGACCGAGACGACCGGCGCCGCCACCGTGTCCACCGGCTCCCCGGCCCGGTCCTGGACCTGCACGGTGACCGTGTTGCGGCCGCGGGTGCCGGGGGTGAGCGTGGCGAGCACACGGTGGTCGCCGACCATCGTGGACTCCACCGCGGAGGCGCCCGGCGGCACCGTCGCCCCCTGCTCCCGCGGCGGCTGGTCGACCAGGAACCCGGTCACGGTCACGACCGCGAGCAGGAGGCACGCCTCGGCCAGCACGGTGCGCCGGAGCATCCCCACCACGGCCTCGGCGCGCGGCAGCAGCCGCCACCGGTTCCAGGCAGCGACGCCCACGGCGAGCAGGGCGATGCCGACCTTGACCAGCAGCAGGACGCCGTACGACGTGCCGAAGAGGTTGTCCCAGGACCGCACGACCCGCCAGCCGGTGAGCGTGCCGCTCACGACGAGCACCGCGAGCACCCCGGCCGCCACGGTCGAGAACCGCGACACGAGGGCGGCCGCGTCCCGCCGTCGGGCAGCCAGGGCCGGCAGGGTGAGGGCCAGACCCACGAGGCCGCCGAGCCACACCGCTCCGGCGACCAGGTGCAGCGCATCGGTGACGATCAGCAGCGACACCGGGTCGAAGGCGCGGGTGTGCCCGACGAGCGCCGGCGAGGCCACCGCGACCGCCACCACCAGCGTGGCCAGCCCGCGCTCGGAGCGCACGAGCAGCGCGAGCACCAGGCAGAGCGCCTGCAGGCCCAGCACGAGCACGTCGTCGCCGATCAGGTCGAGGTCGTACGACGCCGGGTCGGTGAGCCCGTCCATGCCGAGCCCCTGCTGGTAGGCGCCGGTGAGCGGGAGACCGAGCAGCCCCGCGGCGAGGGTGACGCCGACCGCCCAGTACTGGGTACGGCGCAGCCGGTCGGCCGCCGCGGCGGGCAGCCGCAGGTCGCCGACCATCCAGAGCACGAAGACCAGCAGTCCGCCGGCGACCAGCAGCGCGGCGTACCCGACGGCGTGGGTGATGCCCAGGTCCGCCTTGGTGCCCGCCACCGGGTCCCCCTCGAGCGGCGGCGGCACGACGGTCTCGCTGGGCGCGCCGATCGAGAACGTCAGGGACCCGCTGATCGGGTGCCCGTCGGCCGAGACCACCCGCCAGGCGACGACGTACGTCCCGTCGGCCAGCGTGTCGGGCAGGTCGGCGGTGACCACCTCGTCCTCGGCCGTGGCGTCGGACTCGACCGGCTCGCCCGCCGCGTCGAACACCTGGATCGACCGGTCGGTCAGCGAGACCGTCTCGTCGAAGGTGAACGTGACGACGTCGGGCGTCTCCCCCAGCACCTCCCCCTCGGCGGGGTCGGTGGAGACGAGCGTGGCGTGCGCCGACGCCGGAGCCGCGGCGACCGCGAGGGCGACCACCGCGAGCCAGCCGGCGGCGAGCGCACGCCACGCCCGGGGGGTCATGCGCCGCGCCGGGTCCTGCTCAGCGCCGCGGTGCCGACCGCGATGCCGACCGCGCCGAGCACCAGGCCGGCGACCGCCAGCCCGTTGCCGTCGTCGTCATCGGAGTCCGGCTCCGGGGCGGACCCCGACGCGGTCTCCGACGCCGGCGAGCCCCCCGCCTCGGTGATCGTCACCGCCGGCGCGGGGTGCTCGAGCTCGTCGGGGTCCTGCCCCTCGGCGGGCACCTCGGTCCAGCCGGTCTGGCCCTTCTCGCACTTCTGGATGACCGGGAACGCCAGCGTCTCCCCCGGCGTGTCCGGCAGCTGCAGCGAGAGCTCGAGCGTGTCGCGGTAGCCGTCGGGCAGCGGCAGCTTGGAGGTGTAGACGACCTGGCCGACGCGCTCGGTGACCGTGTTGCCGTGGGCGTCCTCGACCGGGTCGTCGAGCCGCTCCATCTTCTTCTCGACGCCGTAGAAGGCGTTGCGGGTCGGCGTGACCGACACGACCTCCTCCGGCACCTGGATCGTGATCCGGGTCGTCGGGGAGCCGTCGCAGCCGTGCGGCACGCTGAACGTGAGCACGGTGTAGGCGCCGGCGGCGGTGTCGCTGGGCGTGATGGTGACGTGGGCCGCGGCCGGCGCGGCCGCGGACAGGGTGAGCAGGCCGGCGGCGCCGGCGGTCGCGCCGAGGCGCGCGAGGGTACGTCGTGAAGGCATGGGTGTCCTCTCGGAGTCGTGGGTGCGATGGTCGGTGGTCGGGTCAGGCGACCGCGACCGGAGGCCCCCGCAGCGGCACGACGTCCGTCGGCCGGCGCAGCGGCAGCACCGGAGCCACGAGCGACAGCGCCCGGGGCAGCATTGGTGCGGGCAGCAGCCCCGGGTCGGACCAGGCGACCAGCACGTCGACCGCACGCCGGCGGACCGCCCAGACCAGCGCGGTGACGAGACCGCCGACGACGTGCGCGACCAGCATCGGCCGGTCGAGCCCGAGCGGCGCGCCGCCGTGGTGGTCGTGCGGCCCGGCGGCGAGCACCGTCATCCAGCAGTGCAGCAGCAGCTGCGCGGCGACCAGCGCCGGCACCGCGACCGGGAGCGACACCCGGCCGCGCAGCACGACGACCCCGGCGCCGAGGACGAGCGCGGCCGCGCCGGCCGTCCAGGCCACCGACGGCGGCCCGCCTCCGGCCCAGGTGTGCGCCGCGACGACCGCGACCATGATCTCGACGGTGGCCAGGACCGCGCGCGGCATCACCCGGCCGCGCGGCGACACCCTGACCGTCAGCACGGCCTCATCATGCCGGACGGCCGTGGTCAGACCCGGACCAGCATCCGCTCCCGGGGCCGCAGCCGCGCCGCCGGGGCGGTGCGGCTGCGCAGGTGGACGTTCTGCAGCAGCCCGACGGCGAGCATCACCGCGAACATCGAGCTCCCGCCGTAGGACAGGAACGGCAGCGGCACCCCGGTGACCGGCATGATGCCGAGGCACATGCCGATGTTCTGGAACGCCTGGAAGCCCAGCCAGCACGCGATGCCCGCGGCCGCGACCCGGCCGAAGACGTCGTCGGCCCGCACCGCGATCCGCAGCGCCCGCCACAGCACGATGCCGAGCAGGGCGATCACCACCGCCGCGCCGACGAGCCCGAGCTCCTCGCCGGCCACGGTGAACACGAAGTCGGTGTGCTGCTCGGGCACGAACCCGGCCCGGGTCTGGGAGCCGTGGAAGAGCCCCTGGCCGAACAGGCCGCCGTTGCCGACCGCGATCCGTGCCTGCTCGACGTTGTAGCCGGCACCGCGCGGGTCGAGTGACGGGTCGGTGAACGCGAGGAACCGGTCGAGCTGGTAGTCCTTGAGCCAGCCGGCGGAGACGGCGGCCACCGCGCCGCCCGCGCCCCCGAGCGCCAGCAGCGCCAGCCAGCGCCGCGGCGCCCCGGCGATCGCCAGCACCCCGAACACCGTGGCGGCGAGCACCAGCATCGTGCCGAGGTCGGGCTGCATCAGGATCAGCGTCACGGGGAGGGCGGCCACCGCGAGCATCAGGAGGACGTCGAGGAGCCCGACCCGCGCCCGGCCGCTGCCCTCGGCCCGCTCGGCGACGATGAGGGCCATGCCGATCACGACCGCGAGCTTGGCGAACTCGGACGGCTGGATCGAGAGGCTCCCGAGCATCAGCCACGAGCGCGAGCCGTTGACGGTGGTGCCCATCGTCAGCACCAGCACCAGGCCCAGGACCGACGCCGCGTAGACCAGCGGCGCGAGGATCCGCACCCACCGGTGCTCGGTGGCCATCACCACGAGCATCAGCACCAGCCCGATGGCGACGTTGACGAGCTGCTTCTGCGCCTGACCCGCGCCACCGGCCGACCAGACGAGCAGACAGCCCAGCAGGCAGAGCGCGAGCACCGCCCCCATCAGCACCCGGTCGACGCCCTGGATCCGCACGGTCACCGCCCCCTCGGCGGGAGGACGGAGCCGTCCCGCCGGAACGTCGGCAGCGCCTTGGGCGGCACGGTGCCCGGGATCGCGGCCCGGTCCGGCCGCACCTGGTCGCCCTCCACGCCGTACAGCGCCTCCCAGATCTTGCGCACGCCCGGGCCCGAGGTGCCGGAGCCGGTGCCGCCCTGGCTGACCATCATCACCACGACGTAGTCCTTCGAGTACGACGCCACCCACGACGTCGACTGCTTGCCGTAGACCTCGGCGGAGCCGGTCTTGGAGCGGATCGACACCTGGTCGAGCGGGAACCCGCTCATCCGCCACGCCATCGTGCCCTGGCGGGTCACGCCCTGGAGGGCGGTGTCGATGTAGCGCAGCACGTGCTCGGGGACGTCGACCTTGCCGACCGCCTTGGGTGCGATCCGCCGGACCACCGTGCCGTCCGGCGCGACGATCGCCTTGCCGACCCGCGGCTCGTAGAGCGTGCCGCCGTTGGCGAGCGCGGCGTACGCCCGGGCGAGCTGGAGCGGCGTCACGATCGTGTCGCCCTGGCCGATCGCGAAGTTCACCGCGTCACCGGCCCGGTAGGCGTACCCCTCGACGCAGAACTCCTGGGCGAACCGGTAGACGAAGTCGCTGGTGCCCTTCTGCTGCGGCTTGTGCGCGATGCCGCAGTAATACTTCTTCTGCGACTCGTAGTAGGCCCGCTTCCAGTGCCGGTCGGCGATCCGGCCGGAGGCCTCACCGGGCAGGTCGACGCCGGTCTCCTTGCCGAAGCCGAACTCCTTGGCCTCCTCGACGAGCGGGTCGCGGGCGTCGACGTCGTCGACGTCGGAGCCGAGCCGGCGCCAGAAGTCGTAGCCGACCCGGTAGAAGAAGGTGTTGCACGAGACCTCGAGCGCCTTGTCGAAGCCGATGTAGCCGTAGGCGCCGGACTCGTAGTTCTTGAAGGCGCGGTTGCCGACCTGGAACGACGAGGAGCAGTTCAGCCGGGTGTCGGTGTCGTAGCCGTTGGTCAGCGCGCCGGCGGTCATGAAGGGCTTCCAGGTCGAGCCGGGCGCGAACTGGCCCTGGGTGGCCCGGCCCAGCAGCGGGGTGCCGGCCTTCTGCGAGTACAGCCGCTTCAGCTGCTTCTTGGTGATGCCGCCGACCCACACCGCAGGGTCGTACGTCGGCTGGCTGGCCATCGCCACGATCCGGCCGGTGTCGGCCTCCATCACGACCGCGGCGCCGGAGTCGGCGACGTAGCGGCGGCCGGTCACCGGGTCGACCGTCGCCCGCGCGGTGCGGATCATCTCCGCCAGCTGCTTCTCGACGACGCTCTGCACCTTGGCGTCGATCGAGGTGACCAGGGTGTCGCCGGGCTGGCTCCGCAGGCCGGGGTCGTGCCCGAGCACCCGCCCCATCGAGTCGACCTCGACCTTCTTGTAGCCGGGGATCCCGCGCAGCCACGCGTCGTACTGCTTCTCGACGCCGGCGCGGCCGACCCACGAGGCGCCGTTGACCGAGCGGTCGTCGCTCTCGCGGGCCTTGTCGTACTCCTCCTCGGTGATCGGGCTCAGGTAGCCGAGCACGTGCGCGGCGTTGATGCCGAAGGGCCGCGGGTAGGCGCGCACCGTCTGCTGGTCGACCAGGACCGCCGGGTAGTCCTCCGGCTGCTCGAGGATGCGCAGCGCGACCCGCTGCCGGACGTCCTCGGCGACCGGCACCGGCTGGTACGGCGAGCCGTTCCAGTCCGCGAGCCGGCGGCGGATCGCACGGGGCGTGACGTCCACGGCGCGGGCGACCCGGCGCAGCAGCGCGCGCTGCTGCTGGTGGGTGAGCTTCTCGAGCAGGGTGCGGTCGATCGAGACCACCCACGACATCCGGTTGGCGACCAGCGGCCGGCCCATCGCGTCGACGATCAGGCCGCGCTGCGGCTGCACGACGACCTCGCGCACGGACTGTGCCGCGGCCTTGCCCTGGTACTCCGCCCCGGAGACCACCTGCAGGTAGTACAGCCGGACGAACAGCGTGGCGAACAGCGAGAACACCAGCGCCTGGATGACGATCAGCCGGCGTCTGGTCATGAGACCGGGACCCGCTCCGGGTCGAGACGGCGGAACAGCCCGATCACCACCGGCAGCACGACCGGGGTGAGCAGCACGTCCCAGACCAGCGCGGCGCCGACCACCTCGAGCAGGTCGGGGATCGCGACGGCCGGGTCGCGCAGCACCAGCCCGCTCAGCGCGAACACCGACGTCCCCAGGAACGACGAGGCGGCCACCGTCGCGAGCATGGCCGGCATCCGGGGCCGGATCTCGGTCGCCACCCGGCCGGCGACGTACCCCACGAGCGTGAGCGCCAGCGCCCAGCGGCCGGCGATGTGGTCAGCGGGCGGGGCGAGGTCGAGCAGCGCGCCGGCGACGAACCCGAGCACCATCGCGAACTGGGCGTCGCGGGCCAGGCCGGCCGCGACCACGACCAGCAGCACCAGGTTGGGCACCACCCCGTGCCAGGCGAGGTGCGGGAGCACGGAGACCTGCAGCGCCAGGGCCACGGTCAGCGCGAGGGTCGCGCCGAGGACGCGCATCGTGCTCATCGGCCGATCCCTCCGTCCGCCTCGATCAGGGTCCGGTCGCTCTCGGTGCCGCGGGGGACGACGACCCCGACCAGGTCGAGCGCCGCGAAGTCGACGTACGGCTCGATCTCGGCGCGCTGGGAGCTGTCCCGCAGGCTCGAGTAGACGTCCGTGACCCGACCGATCGGGATGCCCGGGACGTACGGCCCGGCACCGTCGCTGCCCCAGGTGACGACCGTGTCGTTGCGCTCGGGCACCGCGCGCCGGTCGACCAGGCGCAGGTCCAGCCCGGCGTCGTCCTCGGCGGCACCCTGCCCGGTGAGGAACCCGAGGTCCATGGTGGAGCCGACCCGGCCGCCGACGGTCGAGTCGCGGTCGATGATGAGCAGCACGGTGGCCGTGGTGCTGGTGACCCGCAGCACCCGGCCGACCAGGCCGTCGCCGTTGACCACGGTGAGGTCGGGCTGCACCCCGGCGCGGGACCCGGCGTCGATGGTCACCGTGGCCGAGAACGACTGCGAGGGGCCCATCCCGATCACGCGGGCGGGCACCAGCGCGTACCCGAGGTCGTCGGCGGCAGCGGTCAGCGCGTCGTACTCGGCCAGCCGGTTGCGGTCGAAGCCGGCGCGGCGCACCTGCTCGCGCAGGCTCGCGTTCTCGGCCTCGAGGTCGCGGATCTCCTCGCGCATCGCCTTCTTGTCGCGGAACCAGCCGGGCACGGCGGTGAACGGCCGCGCCACCTCCGCGGTCGCGGACTCGACCGGGCCGAACACCTCGCCGACCGCCTGGCGCACCGGCGCCAGCGCGGAGCCGTCGTCGCTGCCGGCGTCGAGCGTCATCAGCGTGGCCGACGCGAAGACCAGCGCGGCGACCAGCGCGGGCGGCGGGTTGCGGCGACGGCTCATGTGAGCACCCGTCGCTGCTCGGTGACCAGCACCTGGCGGAGCGCCTCGAAGTCCTCGACGCACCGTCCGGCGCCCATCGCCACGGAGACCAGGGGGTCCTGCGCGACGTGCACGGGCATGCCGGTCTCGTCGCGCAGCAGCTCGTCGAGCCCGCGCAGCAGCGCACCGCCGCCGGTCAGCACCATGCCCCGGTCGAGGATGTCGCCCGCGAGCTCGGGCGGGGTCAGGTCGAGCGTGGCGCGGACGGCGTCGACGATCGCGTGCAGCGGCTCCTCCATGGCGTGCCGCACGTCGGCGCCGGAGACCTCGACCGTGCGGGGCAGGCCGGTGACCATGTCCCGGCCGCGGATCTCGGCCCGGGGCTCGTGGGTGCTCGGGAACGCCGAGCCGACGGTGAGCTTGACCTCCTCGGCGGTGCGCTCGCCCAGCAGGAGCGAGTGCTCCTTCTTCATCCAGGCGGTGATCGCCTGGTCGAGGTCGTCACCGGCGGTGCGGACCGAGCGGGAGGTGACCACGGCGCCCAGCGAGATCACGGCGACCTCGGTGGTGCCGCCGCCCACGTCGACGACCATGTTGCCGGTCGCCTCGTGCACCGGCAGGCCGGCGCCGATCGCGGCGGCCATCGGCTCCTCGATGATGTAGACCCGCCGCGCTCCCGCCTGGTAGCCGGCCTCCTTGACCGCGCGCTGCTCGACCGGGGTGATGTCGCTGGGCACGCAGATGACCATCCGCGGCTTGGCGAAGTAGCGGCGCCGATGCACCTGCTGGATGAAGTAGCGCAGCATCCGCTCGGTGGCGTCGAAGTCCGCGATCACGCCGTCCCGGAGCGGACGGATGGCGGTGATGTGCTCGGGGGTGCGGCCCAGCATCCGCTTGGCCTCGTGCCCGACGGCGAGCACCTCGCCCGACTTCTCGTTGAGCGCGACCACGCTCGGCTCGTCGAGCAGGACGCCCTTGCCGCGGACGTAGACGAGCGTGTTGGCGGTGCCGAGATCGACGGCCATGTCCCGGCCGATGACGCTGTTCGCCATGCGTACGCCTCACGGGGGCTCCGGCGCGCGCTTGCGGGGAAGTGTGTGGGCGACGGGCGCACGCATCCGCCGGACCCGATCCGAGCGTAGGTTTTCCGGCGGCCCGATCAGCGAAGGCACGCCGGGGCCCGGCGGCACTTCTCCGGCTGTTCCCGGGCCGCCTCGGGGCCCCCTCGGGCACTGCTACGGGGGTGTCACCAGGCCGGTCTCGAAGGCGACCACGACCAGCTGGGCCCGGTCCCGGGCGCCGAACTTGCCCATCGCGTGGCTGACGTGCGTGCGGGCGGTCGCCGGGCTGAGCCCGAGCTCGGCCCCGATCTCCTCGTTGCTCAGGCCCCGGCCGACGAGGGCGAGCACCTCGCGCTCGCGCTGGGTGAGCACCGCCAGCCGCTCCTCCGCCGCCCGGGCGGCCATCCGTCGGGCGGTGAACTGGCCGATCAGCCGCCGGGTGATCCGCGGGGCCAGCAGCGCCTCCCCCGCCGCGACCACCCGGATCGCGTGCAGCAGCTCGGCCGGTCCCGCGTCCTTGAGCAGGAACCCGCTGGCGCCCGCCTCCAGCGCGGCGAACACGTAGTCGTCGGTCTCGTACGTCGTCAGCACCAGGACCCGCACGTGGCCGAGGCCGGGGGTGCCGGCGATGGCCCGCGTCGCCTCGATGCCGTCCAGGCGCGGCATCCGGATGTCCATGAGCACGACGTCCGGACGGGTCGCCCGCGCGAGGTCCACCGCCTCGGACCCGTCGGTGGCCTCGCCGACCACCTCGATGTCCTCCTCCAGCTCGAGCAGGACCCGGAAGCCGGACCGGACGAGACCCTCGTCGTCCGCGAGCAGGACCTTGATCACAGGCCCACGGCCGCGGTCGGGGCCAGGGGCAGCCGGGCCCGCACCTCGAAGCCGCCGTCGGGGAGCGCGCCGGCGACCAGGTCCCCACCCAGCAGGCAACACCGCTCCCGCATGCCGACGATCCCGCGTCCCTCGGCGCCTCCGCCGCCCTCGGACCCGGCCCCGCCCCGGTCGGTCACCCGGACCTCGAGCGCCTCGTCGCCGTAGTCGAGGGAGACCGCCACCTTCGTCGGCCCCACGTGCCGGATCACGTTGGTGATCGACTCCTGGATGATGCGGTACGCCGCGACGTCCACGGCGCTCGGCAGCGGGCTCGAGGGCGACGAGGTCTCGATCGTCAGGTCGAGGCCGGCCTCGCGCGCCTGCCCCGCGAGCTCGTCGAGCCGGCTCAGGTCGGGGTGCGGCGCCCTCCCCTCGTCCGTCCCGCGCAGCACGCCGAGAATCGCGCGCATCTCCCGGAGCGCCCGGGCGCTGGTCCGCTCGATCACCTCGAGCGCCTCGCGGGCCCGCTCCGGGCGCTTGTCGAGCACGTGCGCGGTGACGCCGGACTGGACGTTGATGATCGCGATCGCGTGCGCGACCGTGTCGTGGACCTCGCGCGCGATGCGCAGCCGCTCGGCGTCCACGCGGGCCCGCGCCTCCTCCTCCCGGGTCCGCTCGGCGCGCTCGGCCCGCTCCTCGGCCTCAGCCGCGATCACCCGTCGGCCGCGCACCGACTCGCCCAGCGCCGCGCTCATCACCGACGCCCCGATCCGGAAGAAGACCCACCCGATCGCCTCGCGCGGCTCGATCCCCGCCGCGGCCACCAGCCAGACCACGCTCAGGACGGCGATCCCGGACCCGGCGACGACGAGCGACCGCCGGCCGTCGCCGTACGCGGTCAGGGTGTACAGGGCCACGAACAGGGCTATCCAGCCGGGGCCGTCCGGCAGGTCGGCCGCGTAGTAGAGCAGGCTGACCCCCGCCGTCACGGCGAACACCGCCGTGGGCCAGCGCCGACGGAACGCCACGGACAGGCCGCTCACGACGAGCAGGACGTACCCCAGGTCGCCGAGGTCGCCGAGCGGTCTCGCCTCGACCGCGCTGTTCTCCGCGCTCCGCACCGTCCCCTGGACCTGCATGAACGTGACCAGCAGCGCCAGCAGCGCGTCCTGCACCGGGACGGGCAGGCGGAGGAGTCCACGCGGCATGGGACAAAGATAGGTGTGCCGGCCGGTGTCCGACTCCGCTCACGGGCGCGGTCGGGTACGTCGAGAAGCGCGGGTCGGCGCCCCGTGCCCGCGCCCAGATCCGTAGCAGCCGTCATCGCTCGGCCGAGGACCGGACCGCGCGCGACACCGCAGGCTCGTCGGCGTGAACGCACCAGTCCCGCCCACGACCTCCCGGACGACCCATTCAGCGACCCACTCAGCGACCCCCTCCGCACCTCGCTCGTCGACCCCGGGCCCGCCGACCCGGATGGAGCGGCTCGCCGGCTTCGCGCAGCGCCACCACTGGACCGCGCTGGTCCTCTGGGCGGCACTGCTCGTCGGCGTCACGGTCGCCGCACAGGCGGTCGGCGACGGCTACGCCAACGGCAGCGACGTCTCCCTGCCCGACACCCAGTCCCAGCGCGTCGCGGACCTGCTCGAGGAGCACGCCCCCCAGCAGACCGGTGACGCGGTCACCGTCGTGCTCCACGACGAGCGCGGCTGGGACACCGACGCCGACCTGACCTCGCTCACCCGCGACCTCGAGGCGGTCGACCGGGTCGAGGCGGTGACCCCGCCCGACCCCCGGAACGGCACCGTCTCGCCCGACGGCACGCTCGCCCTCGTCGAGGTGGCGATGGAGGGCGAGCAGGGCAGCGCGCCGCTGGACACCTACGAGGACATCGTGGACGTGGCCCGGGCCCACGCCACCGACGACCTGCAGACCGAGGTCGCGGGCAGGGGCATCCGGAAGCTGGAGCGGGGGCAGGGCTCGGCCGCCGAGGGCGTGGGCCTGCTGGCGGCGCTGGTGGTCCTGGTCCTCATGTTCGGCTCGTTGCTCGCTGCCGGCCTCCCGCTGGTCACCGCGCTGTTCGCGGTCGGGAGCACCGTGGGGGCGGTCTCCCTGCTCTCCCACCTGGTCACCATCCCTGACTACACGACGTCGCTGCTGGTGCTGGTCGGGCTCGGCGTCGGCATCGACTACGCCCTGCTGGTGTTCAGCCGCTACCGCAGCGAGCTGCTGGGCGGCGCGGACCGGCAGGCGGCGACCGCGAAGGCGCTGGACAGCGCCGGTCGCTCGGTGCTCTTCGCCGGCACCAGCGTGATCCTCGCCCTCCTCGGCCTGTTCGTGCTGGGCATCGAGGCGTACCAGGACACGGTGACCGCGGTCGCCCTGACGGTGCTGGTGACGATGGTCGCCTCGCTGACGCTGCTGCCCTCGCTGCTGACGCTCCTCGGCCGGCGGATCGAGGCGCGGGTGCGCGCCCGCGCCGCCCGGGCCCGGCGCGACGGCGGGGACGGGTGGCGGCGCTGGGCGCGACTGGTGCAGCGGGTGCCGTGGCCGGCGCTGGTCGTGTCGCTCGTCGCGCTGGGCGCGCTCGCCGCTCCCGCCCTCGGCATCCGGCTGGGCTTCAACGACGCCGGCAACGACCCCGAGGACACCACGTCGCGGGCGGCGTACGAGCTGGTCGCCGAGAAGCTCGGACCGGGCGCCAACGGCCCGCTCGTCGTCGTCACCGAGGGCGACCGGCAGCAGGCCGCCGCGACGCACCGGGAGCTCCTCCGGAACCCCGGCGTCGCCGCCGACCGGGTGACGCCCCCGGTCCCGCTCACCGACGACCTCCATCTGATCCGGGCCGAGCCCACGACGGGGCCGCAGGCCGCCGCGACCGCGGACCTGGTGACCGACCTGCGCGACAAGCTCGGCGGCACCGCCCTGGTCGGCGGGGTGACCGCGGCCCAGGTCGACTACTCCGACGCCATCGCGGACCGCTTCCCGCTGTTCGTGGCGGTCGTCGTCGGGCTCTCCGGCCTGCTGCTGATGAGCGTCTTCCGCTCGGTGCCGATCGCGGTCAAGGCCGCCGTGCTGAACCTGCTGTCGATCGGCGCCGCCCTGGGCGCGATGCGGCTGGTCTACCAGGAGGGCTGGCTGTGGGCCGAGCCCGGACCGATCGAGGCGTTCGTGCCCGTGTTCATCTTCGCGATCGTCTTCGGCCTGTCGATGGACTACGAGGTGTTCCTGCTCTCCCGGATGCGCGAGGTCTGGCTGGCCACGGGCGACGCGCAGCGCGCGGTCAGGGAGGGCCTCGCCCACACCGGTGGGGTGATCTCGGCGGCCGCGGCGATCATGGTCGTGGTCTTCGGGTCGTTCGTGCTGGTGCCCGACCGGATGCTGCAGCAGGCCGGGTTCGCGATGGCGGTCGCGGTGCTGCTCGACGCCCTGGTGATCCGGTGCCTCGTGGTGCCCGCCGTGATGCAGCTGCTGGGCCGGACGGCGTGGTGGTGGCCGCGCCGTCGCGCCGGTCAGGGCCGGCCGTCGGTGTCCGGAGCGGTGGGCTGACGACGGCCCTCGGGGTCCTGCGGCCCGGAGTACCAGGGGTCGTGCACGTGGTCGGCGTGGCGCACCTCGCCGTAGTCACCGATGACGATCCGGGTCATGTTGGCCAGCGACTCGGTGTCGTGCTCGAAGTACTTGACGTGCGACTCGAGCGGCGTGTCCTCGTCGCGGGTCACCGACTCGGCCGTGAACCGGTTGGCGCCGAAGTCGTCCTCCACCGGGTCGTCGCCCAGCCCGAGCCCGCCGAGCAGCTCGAGGTGCACGGAGCCGTCGTTGCCGAGCAGGGCGATCGGGTCGTGGCTGTTGGCGCCGGCCCAGACGTGGTGGGGGTCGATGCCGAGGTCCGCGGCGGAGTCGGTGTCGCCGCCCAGCCCGGGGCTGCCGACGACGACCAGGTCGTCGGCGGCCAGGCCGTGGTCGTGGGCGCCGTGCCCCAGCGTCGTCGAGCCGTAGCTGTAGCCGATCGCGGTGAGGTGGGCGGGGACCACCCGGCTCGCCCGGAGCCCGTCGATCGTGTCGGCCAGCCGGGCACCGCCGGCCGCGGCCGAGTCCTCGCTGACCACCTCGGTGATGTCGGGCGCGTCGTAGCCGATCCAGAAGAGCGTGGCGTTGGTCTGGTCGGGGCCGAGCACCCGGGCGGCCTCGTGCAGGGTGCCGGCGCGCTCGGCGTACGTCTCCGCGCTCTGCGCGGTGGTGTCGAGGCCCGGGACCAGCACCGCGACGTTGTCGGCGGTGTCGAGGTCGCCGGCGGCGATCGCGACCCGACCTTCGCCGTCGAATGCCCCCGGGTCGTAGATCAGGACCTGGGCCGGCACCGGCTCACCGGTCACCGGGTCGGTCCGCCCCGCGATCTCGCGCCGCGCCCTGTCCGCGGCCCGGGCGTTCTCGCGCCACGGGCAGGTCGGGTCCGCGAGGTCCCGGTCGAGCGCGATCGTGTTGGCGGCGTGGCGGGCCCGGGCCGGGATGCCGTCGCGGTTGCCGATGGCCCCCGGGGCGGCGACCACGACGGCGAGCTGCTGGGCCCGGGTGAGACCGTGCCACCAGTCGCGGAGGTCGCCCGGGTCGGCGCCGGGCCCCGGCAGCGAGGCCAGCGCGTCGTCGGCGGGGTCGGCGACGCCGCCGTACCGGTCCTCGACCTGCTCGGGCGTGAGCAGCCGCTCGAACACCGACACCATCGCGAGCTCCTCGGCCTCGACGGCGTCGGTCCAGGCGGTCAGGTCCCGCGCGTACGCGGCGGCCCGGCCGTGCAGCGCCTGGGCCTCCCGGACCAGCAGCGCGTGCTCGGGCCCGACGGCGCCCGGAGCCCGGTCGCGCACCGACGCGATGCCCTGGGCCAGCGACGCGCACTCGGCGACCAGGTCGTCGCGACGGCGGCGGAGCCGCCCGAGCTCGTCGGCGTGGACGTCGACGCGCCGGGCCACGGCGCGCAGGGCCAGGGACATCGCGTCGGCCCGGCGCCCGATCGGCGCGATGGTCCCGCGGTACGACGTCGCCGCCACGCCGTACCAGTCCGCCAGCCGGGCCCGGCCGGCGACGAACGTGCCGAGGTCGTCGACCTGCGCCGACGCCGCGCGCAGCGCCGCCGCGCAGCCGTGCAGGTCGGCCTCGTCGGCGAGCAGCTCCGGAACCGCCGTCGGCAGCGGCGGCAGCACGACGTCGGTCACGTCAGCTCGCCGACGAAGTGCTGGAGCAGGGAGAAGTCGAGGAAGCCGGACTCGTCGGACTCGAGGTACTCCGCGATCGTCAGCCGCAGCGCGTCGGCGCAGGAGTGGCAGTCGTCGCCGAGGTCGGCGGTGAGGGCCGTCCAGGCCGCGACGAAACCGCGGGCCGCCCCCGACACCGCCGGTGTGAACCCGTCGGTGCCGGCGCCGGCGACCTGCCGGGACGCGGCGAGGAGGTCGAGGTGCTGCGCGTCCCAGGACCTCGCCACGAGGCCGAGCGACTCCGGGACGACCTCGATCACCGCGGCCTCCGGACGACGATCCGGGCCAGGTCCTCGATCAGGGCCCGGTCGGCCTCCGGGTCACGGTCCTCCGGCGGCGGCTGTGGCGGCATCCTGACGACCTCGACGTCGGGATGGCGGCGGCGGAGCTCGGCGAAGAAGCGATCCATGGCCGGAGGCTGCCCGAGGGCCTCCGGCCGGAAACCGCGGATCCCGCGGCTGTGGAAAGCGTCAGAGGTCCGGGAACCAGATCCCGATCTCGCGCTCGGCGGACTCGGGCGAGTCCGAGCCGTGCACGAGGTTCTCGCGGTTGGAGAGCGACAGGTCGCCGCGGATCGTGCCGGGCGCCGCCTTGCGCCCGTCGGTGGCGCCGTTGAGGGCGCGCACCACCTCGACCGCCTCGTCGCCCTCGAGCACCATGGCGACCAGCGGTCCGCTCGTGACGAAGTCGCGCAGCGGCGGGTAGAAGTCCTTGTCGACGTGCTCCGCGTAGTGGCGGTCGGCGAGCTCGGTGTCGATCGTGCGGAGCTCCATCGCGACGATCCGCAGGCCCTTGGCCTCGAACCGCGAGAGCACCTCCCCGACCAGTCCCCTGCGGACGGCGTCGGGCTTGAGGAGGACCAGGGTGCGCTGCGTCATGGCGGGCACCTTACTGTCCCGCCGCGGTGCGCCCCGGTCGCCCTCCGACGTACGCCGCCAGCAGCGTGAGCCCCAGGCAGGTCCCGCCGACGGCGGCCAGCGACAGCCACGGCACCGTCAGCGACACCCCGGCGACGTCGCCGGTGATCGCGGTCGCGGTCATCCACCCGACCAGCCCGACCACCGCGCCGCCCACGAGCAGTGCCGCGGCGCCGACCAGCCCGGCCTCCCACACGGCGGCCCGGCGACGCTGCTCGACGGTCGCGCCCAGCAGCGCGAGCGTCCGCCGCTCGCGGCGCCGCTGCGAGCTCCCGATCAGCACCGTGTTGACGATCGAGATCCCGGCGTACAGCGCCGCCGGGCCGAGCAGCACCCACAGCGCGAGGTCGTTGGCCTTCCGGGTCTGCTCCTCGACGTCGCCGATCCAGGTCTCGGCGTCGACCACGGGGGCGTCGAGCGCCGCCTCGGCCGCGGCCCGGGCCTCGTCGACCCCGACGCCGTCGGCGGGGACCAGGAACACGGTGCTCGGTACGGCGTCGAGGTCCGGCACGAGCGACGCCGGCACCAGCACCTCGCCGTACAGGTCGGGGGCGTCGCGGACCACGGCGCCCACCCGCGGGCGCAGCTTCTGCCCGCCGACCCGCAGCCGCACCCGGTCGCCGAGCCCCGCGCCCTGGTCGAGCTCGAAGGTCTCGGTCACCGCGATCCGGCCCTGGCCCAGCGTCGAGAGGTCGCCGGACACCGCGCGCAGCCCGCGCGCGGCGGTCGCGGCCGCGGGGTCGACCACGTCGAGCGCCACGTCGTCGTCGAGGGCGACCCGCGCGTCGACGACCTCGAGCTCGGGGAGCCCGCGCAGCCGGTCGACCGCAGCGGGGTCCCCGCCCGGGTCGGCGACCAGCGGAGCGCGCAGCTGCTCGCGGTCGAGCGCGACCGACCAGTCGGTGGTGAAGCTGATGGCCAGGATCAGCGAGCCGGCGATCGCCGAGATCGCGAGCACCGGCGCGGCCAGCGCCGCCGGCGTGCGCACGGCGGTGCGCAGGTGGTCGCGCGCCAGCCGCGCCGCCACGTCGCGGCGGACGACGGGACCGGCGAGCAGCGCGGCCAGCCACGTGAAGATCAGCCCGCCGAAGCACATCAGCCCGACGACCACCACCTCCGGCAGCAGCACCGCACCGACCAGCGCGAACAGCGGCGTGATCTCCGGGACCACCGCGAGCGTCGCGACCACCCCGCCCAGGCAGACCGTGCCGACCACGAGCTGCCCGACCGTCAGCCGCCGCCGCTCGTGGCCCGCCTCCCGCAGCGCCGCGACCGGCGCGACCTTCGCCGCGCGCCGCGACGCCCGCCAGGCGCCCAGGAGGGCGACGCCGACACCGCAGCCGGCGGCGACCGACCAGGCGAGGTACGGCGCGGGCAGGTCGAGGTCGATCGAGGTCACCCCGCCGCGCTGCAGCAGCTCCACCACCGCGGGCGCGAGCGCGGTCGCGGCGAGCGCACCGGCGACCGTGGCGAGCACGGAGACGACGACCGCCTCACCGAGCACCATCCAGCGCACCTGGCGCGGCGTCGCCCCCACCAGCCGGAGCAGCCCCAGCTCCCGGCGCCGGGTGGCGACCACGAAGCCGAACGTGCTCGCGACCACGAACAGCGCCATGAACATCGAAACGCCCGCCATGATCCCGAACAGCGACGACAGGTCGGCGAGCTGCTGCTTCCCCTCGGTGGTGACGCCGGCGCCGTCCGCGGTCCGCTCCACCGCCCCGACGAGCAGCACGGTGAGCGCGATCAGCAGCACCCCGCAGCCGAGCGCGACGAACGCGCCGACGTACGGGCGCCACGTGTGCCGGACCGTCTGCCGGCTGACCCGGAGCATCATCGCTCGAGCTCGTTCATCGCCGCGGCGATCGCCGCGGGGTCCGCGTCGTGCAGCCGGCCCACGATCAGGCCGTCGGCGAGGAACAGCACCGTCCGCGCGTACGACGCCGCCAGCGGGTCGTGGGTGACCATCACGATCGTCTGGCCGTGCTCGGTGGCCGCGCCGCGCAGCAGCTCGAGCACCTGCCGCCCGTTGGCCCGGTCGAGCGCGCCGGTGGGCTCGTCGGCGAAGAGCACGTCCGGCCGGGTGTACAGCGCCCGCGCGATCGCCACCCGCTGCTGCTGGCCACCGGACAGCTCGGCGGGCCGCCGACCGGCGAGGCCGTCGAGCCCCACCCGGCGGAGCGCGTCGTGGACCAGCGCGCGGTCCACGCGCTGCCCGGCCAGCCGGGCGGGCAGCGCCACGTTCTCGTACGCCGTCAGCGCGTCGAGCAGGTTGTAGGACTGGAACACGAACGCCATCGACGAGCGGCGCAGCCGGGTCCGCGCGGCCTCGCCGAGCCTCGGGAGCGAGACGGCGCCGACGCGCACGTCGCCCCGGGTCGGCCGGTCGAGGCCGGCGGCGATCTGCAGCAGCGTCGACTTGCCGGAGCCCGACGGGCCCATCACGGCGGTGAAGCTGCCGGGCGCGAAGGCGTGGGTGACGCCGCGCAGCGCGTGCACCTTGCCCGCCTTCGTGCGGTAGGTCCGGGTGACGCCGTCGAGCGCGACGGCGGGAGGAGCGAGAGTCGTGGTCATGCCTCCAGCGAACCGGCGACGAGGGGCACGGTCACTGGCCCGCGCGCGACACCAGAGGTAGCGCGTGCGCTACCCCGCACGGCGTCCCGCGCCCCTAGGGTCGGGGGCATGAGCCGAGCGACCGACGCCTGGGCCGCCCTGCGCGGCCACCCGGCGCGGTTCCTCGCCTCGGCCTGGCCGTGGCGGTCGCTCGCCTACGTGCTGAGCAGCGTGCCGATCGGCCTCGTGACCCTGGTCGTGCTCGCGTTCGCACTCCTGGTCGGCATGCTCACCCTGGTGATCGTCGTCGGCGTGGTCGTGCTGGCCGGCATCCCGCTGCTCACCGGCCTGCTCGGGGTGCTCGAGCGCCGCCGCCTGGGGCTGGTCCGGCCGACGCCGGCCTCCGGGGCCTCGCTGCGCGAGCGGCTCCGCGCCGGCCGCCGGGTCCCGGTCTCCTGGCCCGAGATCGGGTACGCCGTGCTGCTCGGCGGAGTGCTGTGGGTGGTCGACGCCGCGGCGCTGCTCCTGCTGCTGACCGTCCCCGTGACCCTGGTGCTGGCGCCGGTGCTGCGGCACGTGGACGAGATGGACGTCCTCGGCTGGCGCATCGACACCGCCCTCGACGGCTGGCTCGCCTGCGGGGCGGGTCTGCTCGCGCTGGTCGCCGCCGCGTACCTCGTCACCGTGCTCGCCGCCGCCCAGGGCGCGCTGGCCCGGCTGCTGCTGGACCCGCAGGAGGCCCGGCTGTCCGCGGCCGTGGCCGACCTGCGCCGGTCGCGGATCGACCTCGTCGACGCGTTCGAGACCGAGCGCCGGCGGATCGAGCGCGACCTGCACGACGGGGTGCAGCAGCGGCTGGTCGCGCTGACCATGACCCTGGGTCGCGCCGAGCTGGAGGTGCCCGAGGGCGAGGGGCAGACGCTCGTGCGGGAGGCGCACCAGCAGGCCGAGCTGGCGCTGGAGGAGCTGCGCGGCACGGTCCGCAACATCCACCCGCGGGTGCTCGTCGACCACGGGATCGCGGCCGCCGTGCACGAGCTCGCGGACCGGTCGTCGGTGCCGGTGACCGTCGACATCGCGCTGCCCGACCGGCTGCCCGCGCCGGTCGAGGCGGCGGCGTACTTCGTGGTGAGCGAGGCGCTCACCAACGTCACCAGGCACGCCGGGGCACGCTCGGTGCAGGTGCACGCCTGGCGGGCCGACGACACGCTCCGGCTCACCGTCGTCGACGACGGCGTCGGCGGTGCCGACGAGCGCGCCGGCACGGGGCTGGCCGGGCTCCGGATCAGGCTCGAGGCGCTCGGCGGCCGGCTCGACGTGCACAGCCCGCCCGGCGGACCGACGGAGGTGAGGATGGAGTGCCCGACCCGCGCCGAGCCCTGAGGATCGTGCTCGCCGAGGACGCCGCGCTGCTCCGCGAGGGGCTGGTCGGGATCCTCGAGAAGGCCGGCCACGAGGTGGTCGCCGCGGTCGGCGACGCCGACGCGCTGCTCGCCCACGTGACGCACGCCGAGCCCGACGCCGTCGTCACCGACATCCGGATGCCGCCCGGCCACGGCGACGAGGGGCTGCGCGCGGCCGCGCGGATCCGGGCCGAGCGGCCGGGCATCGCGATCATGGTGCTCTCGGCCTACGTCGCCGACGCCTACCTCGCCGAGCTGCTCGACTCCGCGCCCGGCGGCGGGATCGGCTACCTGCTCAAGGACCGGGTCGGGCACGTGCGGGAGTTCCTCGACAGCCTCGACCGGGTCGCCGCCGGCGAGACGGTCGTGGACCCGCAGGTGGTCCGCCAGCTGCTCGGCCGCCGCCACGACGACGGTCCGCTCGCCAGCCTGAGCGCGCGCGAGCGCGAGGTGCTCGCGCTGATGGCCGAGGGGCGCACCAACGGCTCGATCGCAGAGGCGCTGGTCGTCAGCGAGGCCGCGGTGCGCAAGCACGTCGGCAACATCTTCGCCAAGCTCGACCTCGACCCCGGCTCCGACCGCCGGGTGTCGGCGGTGCTCGCCTACCTGCGCGGCTGAGCCAGCTCCTCCGCACGCCGGACCACGTGCTCGGGCGCCGGGCCGACGGACTCGGCCGCGGTCACCGGCTCCCCTGCGACCCGGTGGATCGGGATGTACCCGCCCCAGGTGCCGGCCGCGACGTCCTCGGGCTCGTCGACCGGGTCGCCGGCGCGGGCCTTCATCGACGCGTCGTGCAGCGGCACGGCGAGCACCGCGGTCGCCGCCAGCTCCTTGCGGGTGTGCGGGCGCAGCGCGGCGGAGCGGCCCGGGATCATGTGGTCGACGATGAGCGCGAGCGCGTGAGCCCGCTCGTCCGGGTCGGTCACCAGGCGCGCCTCGCCGATCACCACCGCGGACCGGTAGTTCATCGAGTGGTGGAACGCCGAGCGGCCGGCGACCAGCCCGTCGAGCTCGGTGACCGTGACGCAGACGGTGGCCGACCCGGCCCGCCGGATCCAGCCCGCGGCGACCGAGCCGTGCACGTACAGCGTCCCGTCGCGGTCGGGACCGTCGGGGTCGACGGCGAACGCGGTCGGCAGCACGACCGGGTGGTCGCCGACGGTCACGCCGACGTGCGCGACCAGGGCGTCCTCGAGCAGCGCGTGCAGCGCGGCCCGGTCGGTGACCGCGCGCTCGCGACCGCGGGTGATGCGCGTGCGGGACGTCGGCGACAGCGGGGTGCTCATGGCACTATCGTCCACGCGGAGTGGCCTGGACGCACGGGCCAATTCCGGACCATTTTCCCAAGACACTTGCCATGCCGACCCTGCCGATCGTCCTCGACCGCCGCGCCCCCACGCCGCTCGGCCTGCAGCTGGCGGCCGCGGTGCGCGAGCAGGTGCTCTCCGGCAGCCTGCGACGCGGCGACCGGCTGCCGAGCAGCCGCGCGCTCGCCGCCGAGCTCGGCGTCTCCCGCTCGGTCGCCGAGCAGGCCTACGACCAGCTCCTCGCCGAGGGCTGGCTGGAGACCCGGCGCGGCTCCGGCACCTTCGTGGCGTCGGGTGCGCTCGCGTCGACGCCGGTCGCGCCGCCCGCCCCCGAGCCGGCACCCCGGCCGCTGGTCCGGCTCGACACCGGGACCCCGTGGATCGACCCCCGGCACGCCGCCGGCTGGCGGCGCGCCTGGCGGGAGGTCTCGGCGGCCACCCCGCCGCGGGGGTACGACGACCCGCGCGGCCTCCCCGAGCTCCGCGCCGCCCTCGCCGAGCGGCTCGCCCGCACCCGGGGGCTGCGCTGCTCGCCCGACGAGGTGGTGGTCACCGCCGGCACCACCGACGGGCTGCGGCACCTGCTCGGGGCGCTGCCGCCCGGGCCGGTGGCGATCGAGGACCCCGGCTACCGGGCCGCGGTCGCGACCGCGCGGGCCGCGGGCCGGGAGGTCCACGACGTACCGGCGCTCGAGCCGGTCACCGACCTGACCGGCCGGGCCGCGGTCTACCTGACCCCGGCCCACCAGCACCCGCTCGGCCGGGTGCTGCCCGCCGACGAGCGGCTCGCGCTGCTCGAGTCCGCCCGCCGCGCCGACGCCGTGGTGGTGGAGGACGACTACGACTCGGAGTTCCGCTACGACGTGGCGCCGGTCCCCGCGCTGGCCTCCCTCGACCGCACCCGGGTCGCCTACCTCGGCACCGCCTCCAAGAGCGTCGCCCCCAGCCTGCGGCTCGGCTGGATGGTGCCGCCGCCGCACCTGCTCGACGCGATCAACGCCCGCCGCGAGGCCACCCACGACGCCGTGCCCTGGCCGGTGCAGCGCGCCTTCCTCTCGCTGCTCCGCGACGGCTACGTCGACCGCGTGGTGCGCACCGCCCGCCGGGTGTACGCCGCCCGGGCCCCGCGGGTCGCCGCCGCCCTCGCTCCGCACGCCGAGCTCGCCGGCCCGCTGGCCGGCATGTACTCGGCCTGGCTGCTCCCCGCGGCCGCCGCGGAGCGGGCGCACCGCGCCGCGCTCGCCGAGGGGTACGACGTACCGCTGCTGGCCGACTACTGCCGCTCCGCGGGGCTGACCGGGCTCATCGTCGGTTTCGGCGGGGTCACCGACGAGCAGCTCGACGGGGCGCTCGCCGCGTTGCAAAAATCTTTTGCATAAAACTTGTGCACAAGAGTTGTGCACGCGTACCGTGCCCGGCATGGAACGCGACATCCGGCTCGACGCCGAGGCGGTCAAGGTCCTCGCCCACCCGCTCCGCTCCCGGCTGCTGACCCAGCTGCGCCGCACCGGTCCGGGCACCGCGACCGACCTCGCCGAGCGGCTCGGCACCAACACCGGCGCGACCAGCTACCACCTCCGCAAGCTGGAGTCGGTCGGCCTGGTCGAGGACACCGGCGAGGGCGAGGGGAAGCGTCGGCTCTGGCGGGCCGCGAGCCGCTCGCACTCGTGGGCGCCGAGCGACTTCGCCGGCGACGAGGACGCCGAGACCTCGATCGGCTGGCTGGTCCGCGACTACGTGCACCAGGCCGCCGAGCGCATGGAGGGCTGGCTCGACGCCGAGCACGCCTGGCCGGCGGACTGGCGGGACGCGATGGGGATCAGCGACGACGTCGTCCTGGTCGACCCCGCCCAGGCGGAGGCGCTGCAGCAGGAGCTGCTGGACGTCGTGGTCAGGTACCGCGCGGCCGGCGCCGGCCGGCCGGACGCGCGCGAGGTCTCCGTCTGGCTGATGATGATGCCCGTGGACCCGCGCCGTGGGTGAGGTCCTCTCCCCCGCGGCCGCCCGGCGCGTCTTCCTGCTGCTGACCCTGACCCGGTGGTTCCCGGTCGGACTGGTGGTGGGGCTGATGCCCCTGCTCGCCCTGGAGCGCGGGCTCAGCGTCTCGCAGACGCTGCTCGCGATGTCGGTGGCGGGGTTCGTGGTGTTCGCGCTCGAGCTCCCCACGAGCGGCTTCGCCGACGCGTTCGGCCGGCGGCCCATCTACGTCGCGGCGTCGGTCGTCAACGTGGTCGCCGCCCTCGCCTTCGTGGTCGCCCAGTCGTTCTGGGGTTTCGCGCTCGCGGCGGTGCTGACCGGTGTCTTCCGCGCCCTCGACTCCGGACCCCTGGAGGCGTGGTACGTCGACACGGTGCACGCCACCGAGCCGGGCGCAGACGTCGACCGCGCTCTGTCGCTCGCGGGCACGGTGCTCGGGGCCGCGATCGCCGCCGGCGCCCTGGTCTCCGGTGGCCTCGTGCTCTGGGACCCGCTCCCGGTCGAATCGGCGCTGCTGCTCCCCTTCCTCGTCTTCACGGCCCTCAACCTCGCGCACCTGGGGATCGTCGTGCTGCTCCTGCACGAGCCCCGGACGCGGGTGGACGCCACCGGCCTGCAGCGTGCCCGCCGGTCCGCGCGGGAGGCGCCGGCGGCTGGGGCGTGTTCGCCCTCGGCGCGGCGCTGGCCGGCCTCGCCTCGACGCGGATCGGCGTGGCCCGGACCGCGATCCTCGCCCGGCTGCTCAACGGGCTCGGCGCGGTCGCGATGGGGCTGGTCGCCGGACCCGCGGCGCTGGTCGCGGCCTACCTCTTCACCTACGCCGTGCACGGCTCCGGCGGGCCGATGCACGACTCGCTGCTGCACCGCGAGGCGGAGGCCCGCAACCGGGCGACGGTGCTGTCGATGAACTCGATGGTCGCCTTCGGCGCGTTCACGGTGGCCGGGCCGCTGCTCGGCGCGCTCGCCTCGGCGGCGTCGACCCAGGCGGCGATGGTGACCGGCGGTGCGGTCAGCCTGCTGGGGGCGGCGTGCTACCTGCCGGCCCGGCAGGAGGAGCGGCGGCGCGCTCGCGCTCGATCTTCCGGCCCAGGACGTACGCCGCCCCCCACAGCAGCGCGAACACCGGACCGAGCACGAACATGATCGGCACCACCACGCCGAGACCGGTCGCGGCCACCTGGATCAGCCAGCCGAGCGCGTAGGCCCACTCGGCCCGGAGCAGCCCGGCCACCAGGAAGCAGGCGACCACCAGCCCGAGGCCCACCCACAGCGCGGTCGCGGTGTCGACGTCGGCGATCGAGATCATCACCGGGATGGTCAGCCCGAGCGCGATCGCCTCGAGCGAGAGCACCGCCGCGCACATCCCGCGGCGCGGCGAGGACGGGGAGCTCGCCGGGGTGCTCACCGGGGGCCGCCCAGCAGCTGCCGCGCCTCGCCCACGGTGACCACCGAGCCGGTGACCAGCACCCCGCCGGACCCCAGCGGGTTGCTGCCGTAGGCCTCGTCCGCCTCGGCCATCGCCGCGGCCCGGTCGATCGCGTCCGAGAGCGACGGCAGGACCGTGACCCGGTCCTCGCCGAAGATCTCGACCGCGAGCGCACCCAGCTCGTCCGCGGGCAGCGCCCGGGCCGTCGAGTTCTGGGTGCACACGACGTGCGCGAGGTGCGGCTCGAACGCGGCCAGCACGCCCTCGTGGTCCTTGTCCGCCATCACCCCGACCACCCCGATGAGCGGCGCGAACTGGAAGGACTCGTCGAGCGCCGCCGCCGTCGCCTCCGCGCCGTGCGGGTTGTGCGCGGCGTCGAGCACGATCGTCGGGCTGCGCCGGACCACCTCGAGCCGGCCCGGGGAGGTCACCTCGGCGAACGCGCCGCGCACCACGTCGTCGTCGAGCGGCTCGGTCCCCACGAAGGCCTCGACCACGGCGAGCGCGACCGCGGCGTTCTGCGCCTGGTGGGCGCCGTACAGCGGCAGGAACACCTCGTCGTAGCGCGCCCGCAGGCCCTGCAGGGTGACCGCCTGGCCGCCGACGCCGGGCAGCCGGGAGACCAGGCCGAACTCGAGTCCCTCGCGGGCCACGGTGGCCCCTACCTCGGAGGCCTGACGGAGCAGCACCTCCGCGGGCTCGGGCGCCTGCTGGGCGAGCACCGCGATCGAGCCCGGCTTGATGATGCCGGCCTTCTCGAGCGCGATCTCGCCGGGCGTCCCGCCGAGGTACGCCGTGTGGTCGACCGCGATCGGCAGCACGGCCGCGACCTGCGCGTCGATCACGTTGGTGGCGTCCCAGGCGCCGCCCATGCCGACCTCGACCACGGCGACGTCGACCGGCGCGTCCGCGAAGGCCGCGTAGGCCATGCCGACGATCGTCTCGAAGAACGACAGCGGGTGCGGCTGGGTGGCGTCGACGACGTGGGTGTACGGCGCCACGTCGTTGAACGCGCGCACGAACGCCTCGTCGCCGAGCGGCTCGCCGTCGATGCAGATCCGCTCGCTCATCCGCTCCACGTGCGGCGAGGTGAACCGCCCGGTGCGCAGCTCGAGGGCGCGCAGCAGCGTGTCGACCATCCGCGCCGTCGAGGTCTTGCCGTTGGTGCCGGTGAGGTGGATCGCCGGGTAGCTGCGCTGCGGGTCGCCGAGCACCTCCATGAACGCGCGGATCCGGTCCAGCGACGGCTCGAGCCGCGTCTCGGGCCACCGGGACAGGAGCGCGTCCTCCGCCTCGGCGTAGGTCTCGGCGAGCCGCGGCGCGGCGGGTTCGGTCATGGCGGGACCACTCTAGGGCCCGGGTCCAGCGTCAGAGCAGACCGAGCACCCGGGCGTCCTGCTCCCGCGCGGCGTACTCCACGCGCTGCCGCATGGTGGCCTGCACCCGCTGCCGGACCAGCTCCGTGCCGACCGCGGCGGCGTGGTCGCAGAACTGCTCGACCGAGTGCCTCGTGCGCGTCCCCGGCTCGATGTCGACGGTGAACTCACGCATCCCGACCGTCGCCAGCCGGGCGCAGCCGTCGGGCGCGCTCACCTCCGCCGTCCACTCGTCGGCCTCGCGGTTGAACGCCTCGAGCTCCTCGACCAGCCGCGAGCCGGCGACCAGGGTGACGTCGCTGTGCAGCCCGGCCGCCCGGACCGCCTCCTCGCGGTGCGCCATCAGCAGCCGGACCGCCCGGGCCAGGTCGCCGGCCATCGTGGCCTCGGGCGTCTCCTGGTAGTAGGCGGCCGAGATCACGACGGTGATCTCGTCGAGACCGGCGAGCAGGAGCTGCACCTGCCCGCCGGCCACCGCGGCGTCGGCCCGCAGCCCACGGATCGCGTCGCTGACCGGCAGGTCGGTCACGGTCAGCTCCCCTCGTGGTCGTCGTCGCCGAGCGTGGTCTTGCCGTCCTGCCCCTGGTCACCGGACGACTCGTCCGGGTCGGAGTGGGCCAGGTTCCACGCCACCGGGCCGGCGACGTACTCCTTCTTGTGGCTGTTGATGTAGCCGAGGTTCTCGTTGATCGCGTTCTCGATCTCCTGCTCCTTGGCCTTCACGTCCTTGGCGAGCTTCTCGACCGACTCCTTCAGCGGGTGCATCAGCTGGGCGGGCGTCATCGCCGAGCCCTCCTTGTTGGCGTAGTCCTTGCCGACCCCGGCGAGCTCCTTGATGAGGGTCAGCCCGGTGTCCCCGGCGGCGGCCTGCTTGATGGAGATCACCGACGTCAGCGCGGTGAGCGCGAACTTGAAGCCCTCCCCCATCGAGATGCCGATCATCCCGTCGACCGAGTCCTGGCAGGCCTTGATCAGCTTGAGCGCGTCCCGGTGGGCGGTCTCCCAGAGCTTCGCCTCCGCGGCGAGGGTCTGGTAGGCGACGTACGACGCCGTGTAGAGGTTCTTGGTGTACTGGTCGAACTTGCCGATGTAGTTCTCGTTGAAGTTGCGCGCCGCGAGGCCGGTCCAGCCGGACAGCTTGCCCTTGATGGTGTCCGCGGTGGCCAGCTCCGGGTTCACGTTCGCGAGCCCGCCCTCGTAGCCGGCAGGGGCCGGCCAGTCCTTGTTCAGGTACTTGCAGACCTCCTCGACCATCGTGTCCGCGTCGGCCCGCAGCTTCGGCCCGTCGGGGAGGTCGTCGAACGGCTTGAACCACGTCGGGATGTCGTCGAACCAGTGGTCGAACATGCTCCCGTTGGTGCGGGGCGCCCCGTCGGACTCCTCGAGCGCCCGCTGCACCCGCTTGCAGGTGTCGCGGAGGGTGTTGGCGTTCGTGAGCACGTCACCCATCGCTGACCACGTCGTTCTTGTGCTTGTCGAACTCGGCCTTCGCGGCGCCGTCGGTCCTGGCGTAGTCCTCCGCGGCGTAGCAGAGCGCCCGGCCGGTGTCGTCGAGGTTGGTCTCGGTGGTCTTCAGGTGGGCGCTGATCGCGCCGACGTACGACTTGAACGCCGCGTGGGCGCCGGTCTCTCCGATGCCCAGCGACGGGTCGCGGCGCCAGGCGGCACTGTCGTCGCCGACGCCGTCGATCTTCGAGCGGGCGTGGCCGAACTGGTCGGCGAGGTGGGGGATCAGCTGCTTCCCGGTCTGGTACAGCAGCGCCAGGTCGGCGCCGAGCTCTGCTCCCGTCTTGCCGGTCATTCGTCCATCTCCTCCTGGTGCGGTGGCAGCCCATCGCTTACCCGCAGGGGTACACGGGAAACCTGAAACACGTTCTATTCCTCGCTATGCTGCCTCCGTGAGGACCACCGCGGCCGTCGTGGCCGAGCAGGGCGGACCGTTCCTGGTCGAGGAGGTCGAGCTCGACGAGCCCCGCGACGACGAGGTGCTGGTGCGGATCGACGCGGTGGGCCTGTGCCACACCGACCTACAGCTGCGGGAGTCGCTGCCGGCCGAGATGTTCCCGCGCGTGTTCGGGCACGAGGGCGCGGGCGTCGTGGAGCACGTCGGGTCGGCGGTCGACGGCATCGAGGTCGGCGACCACGTGCTGCTGAGCTTCCGCTCCTGCCGCCGCTGCGCGGCCTGCACCGAGGGCGCGGTGGGGTACTGCGAGAACACCCTGGTCCTCAACTACCTGGGCTGCCGCGCTGACGGCTCGACCACCCTCCGGCGGGACGGCGCGCCTCTGCACGGCTCGTTCTTCGGGCAGTCGAGCCTGGCCCGGCACGCACTCGCGTACGCCGACAACTGCGTCGTGGTGGACCGGTCCCTCGACCTCGCGCGGCTCGCGCCGTACGGCTGCGGCTTCCAGACCGGAGCGGGCACGGTGCTCAACCTGCTGCGTCCGGGCCCCGACGACAGCCTGGCGGTCTTCGGCTGCGGGGCGGTCGGCCTGGCCGCGGTCATCGCCGCTCGCGCGACCGGCACCGGGACCGTGGTCGCGGTCGACCTCGCCGACCTGCGGCTGCAGGAGGCCGAGCAGCACGGCGCGGTGCCGGTGAACCCGTCGACGCTCGGCGAGGTGAGCGTGGTCGACCGGGTCCGGGAGCTGACCGGCGGCGGGGCGACGTACGCCATCGACACCACGGCGGTCTCCGAGGTGGTCACGCAGGCCCAGCGGTCCCTGCGGGTCCGCGGCACGCTGGTCGCGCTCGGGCTCGGCGCCGAGGAGTACGCCATCGACGCCATCGACCTGCTCCAGAACGGGAAGCTCGTCCGGTCCTCGATCGAGGGCGAGTCCGACCCGCAGGAGATGCTGCCGCGGCTGATCGAGATGAACCGGACCGGCGAGTTCCCCGTCGACGACCTGGTCGCGACCTACCCGTTCGCGGAGATCGAGCGGGCGGTGGACGACGTGCTCGGCGGCCGCGTCGTCAAGCCCGTCCTGGTCTGGTAGCCCTCAGCCGGGGACGCCCGGGATGCTGAGCACCAGCCCGGTCTGCTCGACCCGGGGCCGGTAGCCGAGCGAGGTGTACAGCCCGGTCGACACCGGGTTGTCCACGTCGGCGAAGAGGCAGACCCGGTGCCCGTGGTCGAGGAGCCGCCGGCTCACCGCGGCGACGCCGGCGCGCCCGTAGCCGCGGCCGCGCTGGTCCTTGGGGGTGAACACCGGGCCGACCCGGACCACGCCGTACGCCGGAGCGTTGTGGGCGGTCACGCTGACCGCGTTCCCGCTCTCGTCCTCCCAGAGCCAGACCAGTCCCTGCTCGATCCGCGGCCGCACCGAGTCCGCGTCCTGCGGCTCGGGGGTGCGGTGCGCCTCGGGACGGCCCGCCTGCTCCGCGGCGTCCTCCTCGAACGCGGCGTACCACTCGACCACGAGCTCGAGGTCGTCGGGCGTCGCCGCGCGCAGCCGGCCGGGCACCGGCGCGCCCGGGCGCAGCTCCTCGAGCTCGTAGAGGAACGTGTGCTCGACCTCGCGCACCGTGCCCCCGGTGAGCCGGGCGGTCTCCTCCGCGACCCGCGCGGCCGCCGGCAGCATCCCGTTGATCGCGGGGGCGACCTCGCCGCGCTCGTGCAGCACCCGGGCGAGCTCGACCGCGGCGGGCTCCGGCATCGGCAGCACGTACATCGCGTGCGGCGGCACCGGCGCGGTCCGCATCGCGGCGCCGACGACCTCGTCGCCGTCCCGGACCGCGAGCCACCAGCGCGGGCCGCCGGCCCGCGGCGGGTCCACGCTCTCCGCGGCACGCCCGGTGACGGTGGCCAGCACGGTGCTCAGCACGGGGTCCTTCGCGAGGTGGTCACCGGCCACCGCGAGGAACGCCGCAGGGTCGTCGAAGAAGTCGAGCCGCACACGCGCAGGCTAGGGTCGCCGCGACCGCGGCCGACACCGGATTTAGGCGGAGGGGCCGCCGCCCATAAAATCCGCCCCATGACCCAGACCGAGCAGCAGGCGACTGACCCGACCCGCACCGACACCGGTGCGGTCGTGGTACCCGACAAGCCTGCGCTCGAGGGCCTGGAGGAGAAGTGGGCCGCCCGGTGGCGCGAGCAGGGCACCTACAAGTTCGACCGCACCCAGCCGCGCGAGAACGTCTTCTCGATCGACACTCCCCCGCCGACCGTGAGCGGCAAGCTCCACGTCGGGCACGTCTTCTCCTACACCCACCCTGACCTGATCGCCCGCTACCAGCGGATGCGCGGCAAGTCGGTCTTCTACCCGATGGGGTGGGACGACAACGGGCTGCCCACCGAGCGCCGGGTCCAGAGCTACTACGGCGTCCGCTGCGACCCGAGCCTCCCCTACGACCCCGACTTCACCCCGCCGGAGAACCCCGACCCCAAGAAGCAGATCCCGGTCAGCCGGCCCAACTTCGTCGAGCTGTGCGAGCAGCTGGTCCAGGTCGACGAGCAGGTCTTCGAGAGCCTCTGGCGCACCCTCGGCCTCTCGGTCGACTGGGACGAGCACTACACGACGATCGGCGACAAGGCCCGGCTGGTCAGCCAGACCGCGTTCCTGCGCAACCTCGCCCGCGGGGAGGCCTACCTCCAGGAGGCGCCGACGCTGTGGGACGTCACGTTCCAGACCGCGGTGGCGCAGGCCGAGCTCGAGGCGCGGGAGTACCCCGGCCACTACCACCGGGTCGCCTTCCACCGCCCGGACGGCGAGCCGGTCCACATCGAGACCACCCGGCCGGAGCTGATCGCCTCGGTGGTCGCGCTGGTCGCGCACCCCGACGACGAGCGCTACCAGCCGCTCTTCGGCACCACGGTCACCTCGCCGGTCTTCGGCGTGGAGATCCCGGTGCTGCCGCACCCGGCCGCCGAGATGGACAAGGGCGCCGGCATCGCGATGTGCTGCACGTTCGGTGACCTCACCGACGTCACCTGGTGGCGCGAGCTCGACCTGCCGGTGCGCACGGTCATCGGCCGCGACGGGCGCTTCGCCCGCGAGACGCCGGAGTGGCTCTCCTCGCCGGAGGCCGCCGCGGCGTACGCCGACCTGGCCGGCAAGACGGTCTTCTCCGCGCGTGAGGCGATGGTCGCCAAGCTCCGCGAGACCGGCGACCTCGACGGCGAGCCCACCCCGACCCAGCGGATGGCGAACTTCTACGAGCGCGGCGAGAAGCCGCTCGAGATCGTCGCTACCCGCCAGTGGTACATCCGCAACGGCGGCCGGGACGCCTCGCTGCGCAAGGAGCTGATCGAGCACGGCCGGGAGATCGACTGGCTGCCGCCGCACATGCGACACCGGTTCGACAACTGGGTCGAGGGCCTCAACGGGGACTGGCTGATCTCGCGGCAGCGCTTCTTCGGCATCCCGTTCCCGGTCTGGTACCCGCTGGACGCCGACGGCGAGCCCGACTACGACCACCCGCTGCTGCCGAGCGAGGCCGAGCTGCCGGTCGACCCGTCGACCGACACGCCGCGCGGCTACACCGAGGACCAGCGCGGCAAGCCCGGCGGCTTCATCGGCGACCCCGACGTGATGGACACCTGGGCCACCTCGTCGCTCACCCCGCACATCGCCGGCGGCTGGGTCACCGACGAGGACCTGTGGCAGCGGGTCTTCCCGATGGACCTGTGCACCCAGGGCCACGACATCATCCGCACCTGGCTCTTCGGCCGGGTGGTGCGCGCGCACTTCGAGAACCACGCCACCCCGTGGAAGCACGCGATGCTCTCCGGCTGGATCCTCGACCCGGACCGCAAGAAGATGAGCAAGTCGAAGGGCAACGTGGTCGTGCCCACCGACATCCTCGAGAAGTACGGCGCGGACGCCGTGCGGTGGCGGGCCGCGATGACCCGGCCGGGCCTGGACTCGCCGTTCGACGAGACCCAGATGAAGGTCGGCCGGCGGCTCGCGATGAAGGTGCTCAACGCGTCCCGGTTCGTGCTCGACGGCGTGGGCGCCACCCAGGTCGACCCGGTCCGGGTCACCCAGCCGGTGGACTGCGCCCTGCTCGGCCGGCTGGCGAACGTGGTCAGCCGGGCCACCGACGCGTTCGAGGCCTTCGACTACACCACCGCTCTCGAGGTCACCGAGAAGTTCTTCTGGGAGTTCTGCGACGACTACCTGGAGCTGGTCAAGGAGCGTGCCTACGGCAGCGCCTCCGGCGCCTCCGAGGACGCGACCGCGTCCGCCAGGGCCACCCTGGCGCTCGCTCTCGACGTCCAGCTGCGGCTGCTCGCGCCGTTCCTGCCCTACGTGACCGAGGAGGTCTGGTCCTGGTGGCACCCGGAGGACCCCGCCGGGTCGATCCACCGCTCCTCCTGGCCGGTCGTCACCGAGCTCGGCTCGGCCGCGGCCACCGAGCCGACCGCCATCGACGCGGTCGCGGCCGCGCTGATCGGCATCCGCGGCGCGAAGTCGCAGGCGAAGGTGTCGATGCGCGCCGAGCTGTCGCGGGTCGAGATCACCGGGCCGGAGCGGCTGGTCCGTGCCGCGGAGCTGGCCGCCGAGGACCTGCGCGAGGCCGGCAAGATCGTCGGCGAGCTGGTCTTCACCCCCGGTGACGGGGACGAGATCGAGGTGACCGCGGAGCTGGCCGGCTCCGACTAGTCGTCGGCGTCCGACCCGGCGGAGGACGAGCCGCCGGTCGGGTCGGAGCTCGCGTTCGCCGACGGGTCACCACCGTCGATGGGGTCGGCGCTCTCGGTCGGGTCGGAGTGCGGCTCGGACGGGGGGTCGCTCGGCGTCCCCGGGTCCTCGGGCTCGGCGGTCTGCCCGCCGTCGCCGTCGTCGTCCTGACCGTCCGGGCGCACCGCCACCGAGTCGTCGTCCCCGGTCTCGGGACCGGTGTCGTCGCCCGGCGCGTCGACCCTGCCGTCGAAGCCGGGGACGCCCATGGCCAGCCGGGCGAGCAGCGTGTCGGTCCCGGGGTCGAGCTCCCCTCCGGCCGCCCGGATCTGCGCCGGCGGCGTGCCCTCGACCGGCGGGATGCCCGGGCTGCCGCCCATCCCTCCGGGACCGTGCAAGTCGTGGCGGTACTGCTCGGGCATGGCTGCGGGGATGTCAGGCGGATCCGACCAGCTGGCTCGGGTCACCGGGCTCGCCGACGACGACTCCGAGGCGGCGACCTGCCGAGGTCCGGGAGCGCGGCCATCCTCCTGAACGCTGTTCGCGAGCACCAGCGAGCACGCCACGGCGACCGCCGCGAAGAAGAAGAACGGCACCTTGTGGTCGGCGCTCACCGAGACGGTCCTCTCTTTCCCGAGCTTCGAGATCCCAGTCTGGCCGAAATAGTGCTCGGCCGAGGTGAAATTCGCCAGCCGGTGCAGACCGGTGGCCGGATTCGTCTGCGGCTACGCAGACTTCTTCTTCTTGGCCTCCGTCTCGCGGGGCACCAGGGTGGGGGCCACGTCGTCGTCGACGACCTCGCGGGTGACGATCACCTTCGCGACGTCGCCGCGGGAGGGCACGTCGTACATCACGTGCAGCAGGACCTCCTCGAGGATCGCCCGGAGGCCGCGGGCGCCGGTGCCGCGCTCCATCGCCTTGTCGGCGATCGCCTCGATCGCGTCGTCGGTGAACTCGAGCTCGACCCCGTCGAGCTCGAACAGCTTGACGTACTGCTTGATCAGCGCGTTGCGCGGCTCGGTGAGGATGCGGACCAGGGCATCGCGGTCGAGCTTGTTGACGCTGGCGATCAGCGGGAGCCGGCCGATGAACTCCGGGATCAGCCCGAACTTCGTGAGGTCCTCGGGGCGCACCTCGGCGAGCAGGTCCTCGGCGGCCCGCTCCGCCTGGCCGCGCACCTCGGCGGTGAAGCCGAGGGTCTTCTTGCCGACCCGCTGCTCGATGATGTGCTCCAGGCCGGCGAACGCGCCGCCCACGACGAACAGGATGTTGGTCGTGTCGATCTGGATGAACTCCTGGTGCGGGTGCTTGCGCCCGCCCTGCGGCGGCACCGACGCGGTGGTGCCCTCGATGATCTTGAGCAGCGCCTGCTGCACGCCCTCGCCGGAGACGTCGCGGGTGATCGACGGGTTCTCGGCCTTGCGCGCGACCTTGTCGATCTCGTCGATGTAGATGATCCCGGTCTCGGCCTTCTTGACGTCGTAGTCGGCGGCCTGGATCAGCTTGAGCAGGATGTTCTCGACGTCCTCACCGACGTAGCCGGCCTCGGTCAGCGCGGTCGCGTCGGCGATCGCGAACGGCACGTTGAGCATCCGGGCCAGCGTCTGGGCGAGGTAGGTCTTGCCGCAGCCGGTCGGCCCGATCACCAGGATGTTGGACTTGGCGACCTCGACCGACTCCTCCTTGCTGTGCTTGCCGGACACCGGCTGGAGGCCCGCCTGGACGCGCTTGTAGTGGTTGTAGACCGCGACCGCGAGGGCCTTCTTGGCGCGCTCCTGACCGACGACGTAGGCATTGAGGAAGTCGAAGATCTCCCGCGGCTTGGGCAGCTCGTCGAGCCCTACCTCGGAGCCCTCGCTCAGCTCCTCCTCGATGATCTCGTTGCAGAGGTCGATGCACTCGTCGCAGATGTAGACCCCAGGGCCCGCGATGAGCTTCTTGACCTGCTTCTGGCTCTTCCCGCAGAAGGAGCACTTGAGCAGATCGCCTCCGTCACCGATGCGCGCCACGGGGGGCCCTCCTCAGATGGGGTGCAGCAGGTACGCGAACCCTCCGACGGTACCCCGAGCCGCCCCCGATGGGGGGACGACACGAAGTTTGAGAGCCGGACACGGTTCGAGGTCCGGGTGCTCAGCCGGCCAGCGCCGGGGCGGCCTTGCGGGACTCGATGACCGCGTCGATGAGGCCGTACTCGACGGCCTGCTCGGCGGTCAGGATCTTGTCGCGCTCGATGTCGCGGCTCACCTGCTCGATGTCCTTGCCGCTGTGGGTGCTGATCATCTTCTCCAGCAGCTCGCGCATCCGCAGGATCTCGTTGGCCTGGATCTCGATGTCGGAGGTCTGGCCGAACGTGCCCTCGGTGTAGGGCTGGTGGATGAGGATCCGGCTGGTCGGCAGCGCCAGGCGCTTGCCCTCGGTGCCGGCGGCCAGGATGATCGCCGCCGCCGAGGCGGCCTGCCCGAGGCACACGGTCTGGATGTCGGGCTTGATGAACCGCATCGTGTCGTAGATCGCGGTCAGCGCGGTGAACGAGCCGCCCGGCGAGTTGATGTAGATCTGGATGTCCTGGTCGGGGTTCATCGACTCCAGGCACAGCAGCTGCGCCATCACCGCGTTCGCGACGTCGTCGGAGATCGGGGTGCCGAGGAAGATGATCCGGTCCTCGAAGAGCTTGGCGTAGGGGTCGATCCGGCGGAAGCCGTACGACGTCCGCTCCTCCCACTGCGGGATGTAGTAGTTCATGTCGTCAGTCCTTTGCCGAATCAGCGGAGTGGGCGGGGCGGCCCTGGTCGGAGGCCTCGCGGGCGCTCTTGATGACCTGGTCGACGAGGCCGTACTCACGCGCCTGCTCGGCGGTGAACCAGCGGTCCCGGTCGGCGTCCGCGGTGACCTGCTCGATCGACTGGCCGGTGTGCTCGGCGATCAGGCTGAGCAGCACCTCCTTGATGTGGAGCGACTGCTGGGCCTGGATCTTGATGTCGGAGGCGGAGCCGCCCATCCCGGACGACGGCTGGTGCATCATGATCCGCGCGTGCGGCAGCGCGTAGCGCTTGCCCTTGGTGCCCGCGCACAGCAGGAACTGGCCCATCGAGGCGGCCAGGCCCATCGCCACGGTGGCCACGTCGTTGGGGATGTAGTTCATGGTGTCGTAGATCGCCATGCCGGCGTCGACGGAGCCACCCGGGCTGTTGATGTGCAGGAAGATGTCGGCCTCGGGGTCCTCGGCCGAGAGCAGCAGCAGCTGGGCGCAGATGGCGTTGGCGTTCTGGTCGCGCACCTCGGAGCCGAGGAACACGATCCGCTCCCGCAGGAGCCGCTGGTAGATGTGGTCGTCGAGAGCGTTCAGGCCCGTCGGAGTCTGGGTCACGTCGCCGACCCTAGCCCGTGGCCGCCGGCGACCCACGCGTGATCCCCCCGTGTTCGCCGAGAGCAGACACGGGGGTCCGCCGCTCCGGGCTCACGCCTCGGCCGCCGCCTTCAGCCGGCGCACGGTCTGGGCCATCCCCTGCTCCAGCTCGTCGGTGTGCTGCTCGCTGCCCCCGAGGAAGACCGGGCCGAACACCCGGCTCAGCGGGGTGAGCCGCTTCGGCACCGGCCGGCGGTGGACGACCCGGGTCGCCTCGCCCTCGGGGACCAGCTCCCAGATCCAGCGGGCGCCGCTGGACCGGGTGTCCCAGACCAGCCGCTTGCCGGCCCTGACCTCGGCGACGACCGAGCGGGTGGGCCACACGACGGCCTTGCGGCGGTTGATCCCCAGGTACCACTGCCCGACCCGCAGGCCACCGGGCTTGAGCGGCACCATCCGCACCAGCTCGGGGCTCCACTCGGGCATCCGGGAGAAATCGGTGAGCAGCGCCCACACCCGGGCGGGCGGGGCGTCGACGACGGTCTCGGCGCGCAGCTCGCGATCGGCGGTCACGCGAGCCATCGTTCCATGGCGCGCAGGACGTCGGGATGATTGAGCAGCCCGAAGTGGTCGGTGCGTCCGACGTGCAGCACCTCGGCGCCGGGGAACAGCTCGCGGCCGCGACGGTCCCGGCCGTACGCCGACCGCGGGCGGACCAGCAGGTCCCCCACCACGTGCCCCACCGGGTGCCGCCGGGAGGCGGTGAGCGTCGCCGCGACGAGCCGGTACCGGGCGTGCGGCAGCGGCGGCACGTCCTCGGCCAGGCCGGCGACGAGGTCGTGGACGCCGACCGACCGCCAGTCGAGGACCCGGCCGAACGCCGCGGTCTCCGGGAGCAGCCCGAGCCCGCGGCTGCCGTGCCCGACCCCTCGGGCGATCGGCGCGCCCAGGTGCGGGGTGCCGAGGGTGACCACGTCGGTGACCAGCCGGTTCCAGTCCGGGGCGCCGGGCTCCGCCGTGACCGCGCCGGCCGCCCGGATCACCAGCCCGCCCAGCGAGTGCCCGACGAGCGCGACCCGGCGCACCGGGACCGGCCAGGCGTCGACGACGCGCTGCATGAGGGAGGCCAGCGCCACGCCGTTCTCACGCAGGCCGAGGCCGGTGTTGGCGCGGAGGAACACCGGGGTCCACCCGCGGGCCGCGAGCGCCTCGCCGTGCGTCGTCCCGGTGCGGTCGCGGTGGAGGTTCCAGTACGACTCGTTCTCGCACAGGCCGTGCAGGAACACCACGAGACGGTCGGTGGCCGCCGGGAACGCGGCGGCCAGCCCGTCCCGGTCGGGGACCACGTCGCGGCCCTCGTGCCGGACCGCCAGCGGGATCGCCAGCCGGGGCCGCTCGCGGGCCAGGCGGTCGCCGATCAGGCCGTTGACCGCGCTGGTGAGGAACCTCCCCTCGGGCCGCTCCTCCAGCCGGGGGCCGGCGCCGGTCTCCGCGAGCCGGTCGAGGGCACGGGAGGCGGCCCGGAGGCCCGCCCCGAGCCCGCCGTACACCGCCTCCGCGACGCCGCGGTGGACCGGACCCGCCGGCGTGCGCGCGGCGACCGCGAGGTGCGTGTCGCGCACGCTGCGCACGACCAGCTCGTCGGCCACCTCCGAGAGCAGGGACAGCGCGTCCAGCACACCCGGGCCACGAGTCATGGCCGCAGGTTAGTGCACAACCGTGCACTCAGTCCTGGGTGGTCGTCACCTCGGGCTCGGGCTCGGCCGCCTCGGCACCCTCGGCCTCCGCCTCGTCCTCGGGCTCGCCGATGGTGCCGTCGGGACGCAGGTTCTTCAGCTCCACGACGTTGCCGGACCCGTCCTTGACGGTGGCGTTCTCGACGATCTTGGCCAGCGCCTTGCCGCGCAGGATCTCCTGGACCATCTCCGGGATGTGGTTGTGCGCGAACATGTGGTTCGCGAACTCCTGCGGGTCCTGACCGGACTGCTGGGCGCGGCGCACGAGGTGCTGGGACAGCTCGTCCTGCTCGACGCCGAGCTCCTCGCGCTTGGCGATCTCGTCGAGGAGGAACTGGGCGGCGATCGCGTCGCGGACCCGGCGCTCGAGGTCCGCCTCGAACTCCTCCAGGGTCTGCCCCTCGTCCTCGAGGTACTTCTCCATGGTCATGCCCGCGAACGCGAGCTGCTGCTCCACGCTCTGCCGGCGGGCGTTGAGCTCGTCGGTGACCACGGTCTCCGGCAGCGGGATCGAGACCTTGTCGAGCAGCGCCTCGAGCACGGCGTCGCGGGCCGCGGAGGCCTGCTCCAGCCGCTTGCCGCGGGCGAGCCGCTCGCGCACGTCGGCGCGCAGCTCCTCGAGGGTGTCGAACTCGGAGGCGGTCTGCGCGAAGTCGTCGTCGAGCTCGGGCAGCTCCTGCTCCTGCACCTGGGAGACGGCCACGGCCACGTCGACGTCCTCGCCGACCAGGTCGCCGCTGACCAGCTGGGTCGCGAACGTCTTCTCGTCACCGGCCTTCATGCCGACGAGCGCCTCGTCGAGGCCGTCGATCATGCCGCCGCGGCCGACCTGGTAGGACATGCCGGTCACCTCGGCGCCCTCGACGGGCTCGCCGTCGCGGGTGGCCTTGAGGTCCATGACGACGAAGTCGCCCGCGGCCGCCGGGCGCTCGACGTCGGACAGCGTGCCGAACCGCTCGCGGAGCGCCTGCACCTGCTCCTCGACGTCCTCGTCGGTCACCTCGACGTCGTCGACGGTCGCCTCGATGCCGTCGTAGTCGGGCACCTCGATCTCGGGGCGCACGTCGACCTCGGCGGTGAACTCCAGCAGCTCGTTGTCCTCGAGCCGGGTGACCTCGATGTCGGGCTGGGCCAGCGGGGTGAGGGAGTTCTCCTGCAGCGCCGCGAAGTACTTCTCGGGGAGCAGGTCGTTGACGGCCTGGTCGAGCACCGCGCCGCGGCCGACCTGTCGGTCGATGACCATCGGCGGGACCTTGCCGCGGCGGAAGCCCGGGACGTTGATCTGCTGGGCGATCTTCTTGTACGCCGCGTCGAGGCTCGGCTTGAGCTCCTCGAAGGGCACCTCGACGGTCAGCTTGGCCCGGGTGGGGCTCAAGGTCTCGACGGCGCTCTTCACCAGTGTTTCTCCTCTAATGGATGGACCCCGCCAGGGGTTCGTGCGTCGGGGCGACAGGACTCGAACCTGCGATCTCCTGCTCCCAAAGCAGGCGCGCTAGCCACTACGCTACGCCCCGCCAAGACGCCGTCCGGACGGCGTCCGGACGGCTCCTTGGAGCGGATGACGGGAATCGAACCCGCGTAGCCAGTTTGGAAGACTGGGGCTCTACCATTGAGCTACATCCGCGCAGATTTCTGCGGGGTCATGGTGCCACAGCAGAGGGCGCCGATCCCAAACGAGCGGGGATCCCGATCCGCCCCACGGCTCGTCCCTCGCGGTCGGCTGCTCGCTTGGTCACCAGCGCCGGTGGACGACCACGATCGCCCGGTCGTCGTTGCGCGAGCCGAGGGAGGCCGCGAGGCGCTTGGCCGCGTCGTCCCAGGTGCCCCGCAGCAGCGACTCCATCTCCCCCAGCATCCGGTCGATGCCGAGGTCGATGTCGCGGCGCGGCTCCTCGACCATGCCGTCGGTGTAGAGCAGCACCGCGTCCCCGGGCCCGATCCGCCCGGTCACCACCGAGAACTCCGCGTCCTCGAGCAGCCCGAGCACCGGGCCCTCGGTGCGCAGCACCTGCCAGCGGCCGCTGCCGGCCATCCGGTGCACCGCCGGCGGGTGGCCCGCCGTACGGATCTCGAAGTCGCCGGTGACCAGGTCGAGCGACATGTGGACGGCGGTGGCGAAGCCCTCCTCCCACTCCTGGGTGAGGAGGTAGTCGTTGGCGGCCGGCAGGAACCGGTCCGGGCCCATCGCGCCGACCAGCCCGCCGAAGGCGCCCGAGAGCAGCAGCGCCCGGGTTCCGGCGTCCTCGCCCTTGCCCGACACGTCGACCACGGCGACCTCGAGCCGGGTGGTCGACAGCGGCCGGGTGGCGACCACGAAGTCCCCGGCGAACGGCGTGCCGCCCGCCGACCGCAGGGCCGACTGCACCGACCAGTGGTCCGGGAGCGGCGGGATGACCGCCTGGGTGAGGATGCGGTCGCGCAGGTCGACGAGCATCGACTCGCCGCGGCTGCCGGCCACGCCGAGGCTCGAGCGCTGGTAGCTGGCGAGCAGCACGACCAGCCCCATCACGAACATCACCAGCGTCGCCACGACGGTGCGCGTGGTGACCTCGTCCTGCTCGGCGACGGAGAACGTGAGCAGCGTCATCAGGAGCACGACGAACCAGGGCAGGGTGCGCGGCCCCAGGAAGAGGCTGCCCAGCAGCAGCGGCAGCATCAGGCTGGTGAACGGCACGTCCATCGGCTTCCACGCCACCCCGAGGGTGATCAGCACGCCGATGGCGGCCAGCAGCACCGCGAGCCGGGTCTCCAGGGAGAGCGCACGCTGCACCGTCAGCCCGAGGCGCATCCGCGGCGTCACGCCGCGGACACGCCGGGAGGCGGTGTGTGCGGTGGCCATGGCGACGCCTTCAGCTCGGGTCCGAGAACGGGGTCAGCCTACGGCCCGCGAACGGAAAGTTGGCTGACATCGCGCGCACCAGAAGAGGTTGCGCGAGTCCAGCTCGGCGGTCCGCACCGGGCGGCCGCACACGTGGCACGGCTGGCCGGCCCGACGGTAGACGTAGACCTCGCCGCCGTGGTCGTCGACCCGCGCCGGGCGGCCCATCGCCTCGGGCGTGTGCTCGGGCCGCACCGTGTCGATCCGGCCGGTGCGCACCCCCTCGTTCATCAGCCCGACCAGGTCGTCCCACATCGCTCGCCACTGACCGACCCGGAGCGTGTTGCCGGGCCGCAGCGGGTGCATCCGGTGCCGGAACAGCAGCTCGGCCCGGTACACGTTCCCGACACCCGCCACGACGGACTGGTCCATGAGCAGCCGGCCGATGGGCAGCCGGCTGCGCCGGATCCGCTGCCACGCCCGGTCCGGGTCGGCGTCCGGACGCAGCGGGTCCGGCCCGAGCGCGGCGACCGCGGCGTCCCGCTGCTCTCGGGTGACCAGCTCGCAGGCGGTCGCGCCGCGCAGGTCGGCGAAGGCGTCGGCGGTCGCGATCCGCAGCCGCACCTCCCCCACCGGCGGCGGCACCTCGGCCACCCCGGTGGTCACCACGAGGCCGCCGATCAGGCCGAGGTGGACGTAGACGAAGCGGTCGCCCGCGAACTCGACGTACAGCTTCTTGCCCCAGGCGTCGGCGCCGAGCAGCTCGGAGCTGTCGAGGAGCGCCGCGGAGTCGGCGAACCGGCCCTGCGGGCTGCTCACCCGAACCCGGCGCCCGCCGAACGCGTCGTCCAGCTCGTGGGCCAGCCGGTGGAGGGTGTGCCCCTCAGGCATCGAGGGGCGGCAGCTCGCCGGTGGTCTCGTACGTCGTCAGCTGGCCGATCCGGCGCACGTGCCGCTCCTCGCCGCTGAACGGGGTGGTCAGGAACACCTCGACGAACCGGGTCACCTCGTCGACGGTGTGCATCCGGCCGCCGACCGAGACCACCGTGGCGTCGTTGTGCTCGCGGGCCAGCGACGCGGTCTCCTCCGACCACACCAACGCGGAGCGGATGCCCCTCACCTTGTTGGCCGCCATCTGCTCGCCGTTGCCCGAGCCGCCGATGACGATCCCGAGGCTGTCCTGCCCGGCGGCCCGCTCCGCCGCGACCGCCTCGGCGGCGCGCAGGCAGAAGACCGGGTAGTCGTCCTGGGCGTCGTACTCGAACGGCCCGTGGTCGACCGGCTCGTACCCGTGCTCGGTGAGCCACGAGACGAGGTGTTGCTTCAGCTCGAGACCGGCGTGGTCGCAGCCCAGGTGCACGCGCATGGGCTCATCCAACCACCGGCCCGACGTGGCTGGTCAGGAGGAGCGGGACACCGTCCGGTCGAGCAGCTCACGGGTCGCGGCCGCCTCGGGCGCACCGACCTTCTCGAGCAGCGCCAGCGCCTCGGTCCAGCAGGACCGGGCGGCGTCGGTGTCCCCCTGCTCGGCGGCGACCGTCCCCAGGCCCCGGAGCGCCCGGCCGTGCTCGAGGTCGTCGCCGATCTCGCGGGCGACGGCGACGGCCGCGTCGTACCGCTCCCGCGCGGCGTCGGGGGACCCCGCGGCGACCAGGTCGTTGCCGAGCCCGTTGAGCGCCGCCGCCTCCACGTGCCGGTCCCCGGTCTCCCGCGCCAGGCCCAGCGCGGTGGTGTGGTGCTCGCGCGCGCTCTCGTGGTCGCCGAGCGCGGCGACGGCGCTGCCGAGGTTGTCGTGGCCGTAGGCCAGGACCGTCCGCTGCTCGAACCGCTCGGCGAGCGCGATGCCGGCCCGGGCGCGGTCCGCCGCACCCCCGGGGTCGCCGAGGTCGAGCAGGAGCGCGGCGCTGTTGACCAGGCTGCGCGCCGTCAGGGTGTGGTCCTGGTTGCGCTCGGCGACCTCGCGCGCGCGGTCGTGCGCGGCGAGGGCGTCGGCGAGCCGCCCCTGCCGGCGCGCGATGATCGCAGTGTTGTCGAGCGCTGCCGCCAGCGTGCCGTCGTCGCCGTTCGCCGCGGCGAGCTCGGCGCACTGCTGGAAGGCCGCCCCCGCCTCGTCGATCTCGCCGAGCTGGGCGTGGACGACCGCCAGGGCGTTGAGGGCGATGCAGGCCCGGGTCCGGTCGCCGGTGGCCGAGAACCCCTCGAGCGCCTGTCCCAGCTCGGCGCGCGCGTCCTCCCACCGGCTGAGCCGCACCTGGACGCGCCCGATCCCCAGGCGCGAACGGAGCTCGGCCGCCGTGTCGGAGCGCTGTCGCGCCGCGGCGAGCGCCGCGTGGTGCAGCTGGAGCGCCTCGTCGTACCGGCTCACCGCCTCCAGCCACCACGCCGCCCCGTCGGCGAGCGCCGGAACCGCGTCCGGCCGGTCCAGCGCCTCGGCCCGGGCGGCGAGGGTGAGCACGTTCTCCACGTTGCGCTGGAGCCACTCGTGCGCCTCGGGCGCGGGCTCCGGGCGCGCGGGGAAGCCTCCCGCCCTGCTGACGTGGTCGCGGGCGTCGGCGCAGATCGCGACCGCGAAGGCGTAGGTCCGGTCGAGCGCCGCCTCGCGCTCGGCCGGTCGGTCCTCGTCGAGCGAGCGGGCGGCCGCGAAGGTGGCGACCAGCGGGTGCAGGGACCAGGTCCCGTCCGGAGCGGGCCTCGTGAGGTGGTGGGCGGTGAGCTCGTCCAGGACCTCCGCGCTGCGGGGCTCCGGCAGGTCGAGCACGGCGGCGGCGAGCTGTGCGTCCACGCCGGTCACCGGCGAGGAGGCCAGCAGGCGGAGCGCCCGTCGCGTGTCGTCGGGGAGCAGGTCGTACGACGCCCCGAGGGCGTGCTCCACGTCGTCCTCGAGGCGCAGCGAGTCGCGCCGGGCGCGGGCCGCCGCCACGTGGTCGGCGAGGGTCCACCCGGGTCGCGCCGCCACCCGCGCCGCGGTCAGCGAGACGGCGAGCGGGAGCCGGCCGGACATCTCCAGCAGCGCGCGACCGTCGTCGGAGTCCCAGTCGACCCCGGCGTCCGGGGTCAGGGCAGCGGCGAGTGCGCCGCTCTCGGCGGGGCTCAGGTCGCCGACCGGCACGCGCGCAGCGTCCCGGCCGACGTCGTCGAGGCGCCGGCGCGACGTCACCAGGACCACCGTCGTGCCGTCGGCGGGCAGGAGCGGCCGGACCTGGTCCGCGTCCCGGGCGTCGTCCACGACCACGAGGTGCCGGCCGTCCGCGAGCGCCGAGGTCCACGCCCGCCGGCGCGCGTCGTGGTCGGCGGGCACCAGGTGGCCGGGCGTCCCGAGCTCGCGCAGCCCGACCGCGAGGGCCGCGGAGGGGTGGACGGGCGGGTACTCCGAGTGGAACCCGCGCATGTCGAGGAACAGCACCCGCGCTCCGTCGGCGCGCAGCCGCCGTGCGGCGGCGGCCGCGACGCGGGTCTTGCCCGCCCCGGGCAGGCCCTCGAGCAGCACGACCCGCCGGCCACCGGACACCGCGGCGAGGATCGCGCCGAGCTGGGCCTGCCGACCGACGAACGGCGTCGTCTCCTCGGGCAGCCCGGACCGCGCGGTGGCGACCATCGCCAGGTCGGTGCGCCCCATCGCGGCCCGGCAGCGCTGCGCCCACAGCTCCGCGGCGCGGGGGTCACCCGTCAGCACCCCGGCGATGTCACCGACCAGCTGGGGGTCGAGCCGGCGGCGGCCGGTCCGGAACGCGTCGTGCACCGTCGACCGGCCGACGTGCTGCTCGGAGCCGGGCAGGCCGCGGTCGGCCCGGGCCCGGGCCACGGAGGCCGCGATGGCGGCGTACGACGGGCTTCCGGCCTCGACCCGCAGCCGGACGAGTCCGCGGGCGACCTCGTCGAGGTCCCAGCCCTGCGCCGCCTCAGGCCCCATGCCACCCCTCTCCCGCGCCGGAATTCTACGGCGACACGCAGTGGCCGCCCCCGGGTGAGAGGGACCGGTCACCGGTAGCGGCCCAGGAACCCCGCCACCTGGGCCATCAGCGGCTCCGCGGCGGTGAACACCCGGTGCCGCCAGAACCCGTGCACCTGGCCGAGGTAGCGGGTGGCGACCACCTCGACGCCGAGCTCGGCGAGCCGGGCCGCGAGGTGCTCGCCCTCGTCGCGGAGCGGGTCGTGCTCGCAGGTCACCACCAGCGTCGGCGGCAGCGTGTGCAGCCGGTCCGAGCGCAGCGGCGCCAGGTCCGGGTGCTCGAGGTCCGCGGCCGTGCCGGCGTACTGCTCCCAGTACCAGGCGGCCTCGCGCGGGTCGAAGCCGTCGGCGGCGGTCCGGTAGGAGTCCCAGCCGGCCCCGGGATCGAGGAACGGGTAGATCAGCACGAGCGCCCGGAACCGGCCGGGGTGCCGGAGCGCGGCGACCAGCGCGAGGTTCGCGCCCGCGCTGTCGCCGTGGAGGTACGTCGGCCCGCCGAGGTCGGGCTGCCGGTCCAGCCACCCCACCACCGTGTCGACGTCGTCGCGCGCCGCCGGGAACCGGTCCTCCGGCGGGCGCCGGTAGTCGACGCTGAGCACCGGGAGCCCGGAGCGGTTCGCGAACCGGCGGCACACCGCGTCGTGCACCTCGATGTCGTTGAGCACGAACCCGCCGCCGTGCAGGTGCACGACCAGCCCGGTGGCCTCGGCGGTCGGCCGGTACAGCCGGCAGCGCACCCCGTCGGCGTCGACGTCGCGCACCTCGGCGACGTCCTCGCGCGGCTCGGTCGCGGCCACGGCGCGCGCCTCGGCCCGGGCGGCCGCGACGTCGAACTCCTCGCTGAAGACGGGGACCGCGGCCGCCGCCTCCTGCACGGCCCGGCGGGCCTCCGGCCAGAGCACCACGGGACTACCTCTGCATCAGCGCGTCGAGCCCGACCGCGATCGCGGCCGCGACGCGGAAGTCGACGCGCTGGTCGGGCACGTGGACGGTGTAGCGGTCCCGCACCGAGGCCTGCCGCTCGACGCCGAGCAGCGGCTGCCCCTCGGGGGTGACGAAGTCGAAGTGGATCGGCAGGAACGGGATCTCGGCGAACCGGCGGACCAGCGCCACCGCCTGGCTCCGCTCCTGGCCGGTACCGGCGTACCCCGGACCCTCGACGTGGAAGGTCGAGCGGAGCAGGCTCTTGCCGAAGTCCTTGCGGAAGAACCCGATCTGCTGCCGGCTCTCGTCGTAGATGTCGTAGCCGGAGTTGAGGTCGATCGCCTTGCGGGCCTTGAAGCTGAACACCGCACGGGACTTCGTCTCGTCGGTGTAGAAGGTGACCTCCTCCTTGAGCGCCATCCGCTTCTGCTGCGCCAGTCCCATGGACTGCCCGAGCGACCCGTCCGGGTTGGCGGCGAACAGCTCGTAGCGGTTCGTGGTCATCGCGAACCTCTGCACGACGTAGAAGAGCGGCAGGTGCATGGCGGCGGACATGCCGGCGACCCTATCGAGGCGGTCGGGACCCGGCAGACTGGCCGGCATGCGGGACGTCGGGGCGTTCGTGGTGCTGTCACTGGTCTTCGCGAGCGAGGTCGGGGCGCTGGTCGTCTTCGGGATCTGGGGCTGGGCGCACGACCCGCGCTGGCTGCTCGTCTGGCTGCTCCCGCTGCTCGGCGCGGTCGTGTGGGGCACGTTCGCCTCCCCGAAGGCTCCGCGGGGCGGCCCCCGGGTCCGCCCGGCCGTCAAGGTGCTCGTGCTCGCGGCGGCGTTCCTCGCCCTCGGCGACGTGGCCGGGTACGACCTCGCGGTCGCCCTGGTCCTGGTCGTCGCCGTGGTCAACGGGCTCGCGACGCTGCCCTGGGTGCGGCGCTCGCCGCTCGCGGGCGGCGGTGCGGGCTAGCGCGACTCGACGGCCAGCCGCGCGCTCAGGCCGACGAAGGTGACCGCGAAGCCCTTGCGGATCCGCTCGACGAGGCGCGGCCGGGACAGCACCTTGTCGCGCAGCGCCGCCGCCATCACGCCGTACGCCGCGAAGACGACGAAGGTCATCACCATGAACACCGCGCTCAGCCCGAGCATCGTGAGCAGCGCGCCCGACCCACCCTCCGGCACGAACTGCGGCAGGAACGCGAAGAAGAAGATCGTCAGCTTGGGGTTGAGCAGGTTGAGCGTGACGCCGGAGGCGATCACGCTGCGCCACGAGCTCGGCCGCGGGGACTCGTCGACGGCCAGCGCGCCGTGGTCACGCCAGGTCGACCAGGCCATGTAGAGCAGGTAGGCGACCCCGGCGTACTTGACCACGTTGAACGCGACCCCGCTGGCATGCAGCACCGCCGCCAGCCCGGTGATCGCGGCGACCATGTGCGGCACCGTCCCGAGCGTGCCGGCGAACGCGGCGAGGATGCTCGCCCGGGTGCCGCGGGTGAGCCCGGCGGCGAGCGTGTACAGCGCGCCGGTGCCCGGCGTGGCGACGATGACCAGCGAGGTGACGAGGAATGCCCAGCTCATGCGAGCACAGACCAGGGCTCCGCCCGGAACTCATCGGCCGGAACTCATCGGCCGGAACTCATCGGCCGGAAGTCATCGGCCGGACCTCATCGGTCGAGCCGGGCCAGCTCCTCGTCGACGACCGCCGGGTCGAGCTTGGTGAAGATCGGGGTGGGCTTGCCGACGGGCGTGCCGGGCGTGATCGGGTGCCGGCGCCACTCGGGGGCGTCGGAGTACTCGCCGGTGATGATCGGGTAGCCGGGGCCGCCGTCGAGGTCGTCGACCTCCTCGATCCGCGGCATCGGCGCGACTTCGCCCTTGCCGCCGAGCGCGAGGTCGACCGCGTTCGCCGAGAACGGCAGGAACGGCGACAGCACCAGGTTGAGGTCGCTCACGCACTGGGCGGCGACGTGCAGGATCGTGCCGAGGCGCTCGCGCTCGTCGTCCCCCTTGAGCTTCCACGGCTCGGAGTCGGAGACGTACTTGTTGACCTCGCCGACCGCGCGCATCGCCTCGCCGATCGCCTGCTTCTGCCGGTGCCGGGCGATCAGGTCGCCGACGACGCCGAACGCCTCCTCCGCCGTGGTGAGCACCGCCCGGTCGGTGTCGGTCAGCTCGCCGGCGGCCGGGATCTCGCCGAAGTTCCTGGCGATCAGGTTGGCGGTCCGGTTGACCAGGTTGCCCCAGCCCGCGACCAGCTCGTCGTTGGTGCGCCGGACGAACTCCGACCAGGTGAAGTCGGAGTCCTGGTTCTCCGGGCCGGCGGCCGCGACGAAGTACCGGAACGCGTCCGGCTGGTAGCGGCTGAGCAGGTCGCGCACGTAGATGACGACCTTCTTCGAGGAGGAGAACTTCTTGCCCTCCATCGTGAGGAACTCGCTGGAGACCACCTCGGTGGGCAGGTTGAGCTCGCCGTACTGCCGCGGGGTGCCGCCCTTGGACCCCTTGCCGGAGTAGGCCAGCAGCTCGGCCGGCCAGATCTGGCTGTGGAAGGTGATGTTGTCCTTGCCCATGAAGTAGTAGGACAGCGCCTCGGGGTCGTTCCACCACTCGCGCCAGCGGTCGGGGTCGCCGAGCCGGCGCGCCCACTCGATCGAGGCGGACAGGTAGCCGATCACCGCGTCGAACCAGACGTAGAGCTTCTTGGTCGGGTTGTCGCGCCACCCGTCGAGCGGCACCGCGATGCCCCAGTCGATGTCGCGGGTCATCGCCCGCGGCCGGATCTCCTTGAGGATGTTCTGGCTGAACCGGATGACGTTGGGCCGCCACAGCCCGGTCGCCTCGCGCTCGTCGAGCCACGCCGACAGCGCGTCGGCGAGTGCCGGCAGGTCGAGGAAGAAGTGCTGGGTCTCGACGAACTCCGGCACCTCGCCGTTGATCCGCGAGACCGGGTTGATCAGGTCCGACGGGTCGAGCTGGTTGCCGCAGTTGTCGCACTGGTCACCGCGGGCCCCGTCGTACCCGCAGATCGGGCAGGTGCCCTCGATGTAGCGGTCGGGCAGGGTCCGTCCGGTCGACGGCGAGATCGCGCCGTACGTCGTCTGCTCGACGAAGTAGCCGTTCTCGTAGACGCCGAGGAACAGCTCCTGGACCACCGCGTGGTGGTTGCGGGTCGTGGTGCGCGTGTAGAGGTCGTAGCTCAGCCCGAGCGAGACCAGGTCCTCCGCGATCAGCCGGTGGTTGCGGTCCGCCAGCTCCTGCGGGCTGACCCCCTCCTCGTCGGCGGCGATCAGGATCGGCGTGCCGTGCTCGTCGGACCCCGAGACCATGAGCACCTCGTGGCCCGCCATCCGCATGTACCGGCTGAACACGTCGGAGGGCACCCCGAAACCGGCCACGTGGCCGATGTGGCGCGGGCCGTTGGCGTACGGCCAGGCGACGGCGGACAGCACATGCGTCATGCGGGAATCCTAGAGAGCCGCGAAATCCGGTCGCACGGCGTCGTCCATCGACCGGGTCACCGGGTGACCGGGGCCGTTCAGCTGAACCGGGCCACCCGCTTGGCGGTGCGCTTCCGGAGCGCCGGCAGCTTCTGGTACAGGTGCTTGCCCGGGCAGGCGGTCTGGTTGGTGTCCCGGTGCCCGTCCATGGTCGGGAGGGTCACCATGCGTCCGGCCGGGAACCGGTCGCTGCCGTGGGAGTAGACCCTGACCCGGCCGGCGGGGTTCCGGCCGTACTTGTCCAGCTTCCACGCCGCCAGGTGGACGATCGCGGTGCGCGTCTTCTTCCACGGCCACGCCGTCTCGTAGTTGCCGATCACGGCGATCCCGGTGGACGTCTGGTTGAACCCCAGGGTGTGCGCCCCGCGCACCGGCTTGCCGGGCCCGCCGGCCCGGCCGACCCAGATCCGGCCGAACTTGTCGACGAGGAAGTTGTAGCCGATGTCGGACCAGCCGAGGTTCTGGGTGTGGTAGCGGTACATGCCCCGGATCAGGCCGGGGACGTCGCGCCGCTTGTAGTCGTTGCCGTTGACCGTGTGGTGCACGTGCACCTGCTGGATCGTCCGGTTGTACCGCGGCGGCCGTTCGCGGAGCCGCTCGTCGGCGCCCCAGGCCTTGCGGCTGTGCATCTCCGGTCGCGGCGCCCGCTTCGGCTTCTTCGGCTTGCCGTCGGGCCGGGCCGCCGGCGCCTTGGCCGGGAGCGACACGTGCCGAGGGTCGATCAGCGTCATGGCGAGCCCGCGGACGGGCCGGTCGATGGACTCCACCTGCACCGCGTCGCTGCGGCCGACCCAGAGCAGCTCGGAGCCCGAGGCGCCCGGGATCCGCTCGGTGCGCTGCCAGCCGCCCCAGGTGCCGTCGGAGCGGACCCGCACCCGCAGCCGGGCCTCGCGCCTGCCGTCCCAGGTGAAGCCGACCATCGAGAACCGCGCCGCGGGCATCCGCGAGGTGTGGTACCGGTCGCCGGCCGGCTCGAACCTGCTGTCGAGCGGGACGTCGACCGCGGCGACGCCACCGGGCTCGGCGGCGAGCCGCAACGGCGTACGGGGCTCCGGCGCCGCCGGCGAATCGGCCGGCGGCGCCGGGGCGGTCAGCAGTCCGGCGACGAGCGCGGCACACAGTCCCGAGAGCTCCATGTCACAACATCATGCGTCACATGGGCCTCAGAAGCCACACGACCGGCGCGTCAGGAGAAGTCGAGGTCCCCGGTCCGGGAGCGCTTGAGCTCGTAGAAGGTCGGGACCTTGGCCAGCGTCACGCAGGCGTCCCAGATCCGGCCGGCCTCCTCGCCGCGCGGGATCTTCGAGAGCACCGGGCCGAAGAACGCGGCCCCGTCGAAGGAGATCGTCGGGGTGCCGACGTCCTCCCCGACCTGGTCCATGCCCTCGTGGTGGGACTTGACCACGGCGTGGTCGTAGGAGGGGTCGTCCATCGCGTCGACCAGGTCGGCGTCCAGCCCGGCCTCGGCGAGCGCCTCGGCGATCAGCTCCCGGTCGGCCTTGCGCTGGCCCTGGTGGATGCGGGTCCCCATCGCGGTGTACAGCGGGAGCAGCGCCGCGTTGCCGTGCCGCTCCTCGGCGGCCGCCAGGACCCGGACCGGCTGCCAGGCGTCCTTGAGGAACTCCCGGTAGGAGTCGGGCACGTCCTTGCTCTCGTTCAGGTGCGCGAGGCTCATCACCCTCCAGGTGACGTCGACGTCCCGGACCTGCTCCACCTCGAGCATCCACCGGGACGAGATCCAGGCGAACGGACAGAGCGGGTCGAACCAGAAGGATGCAGTGGCCATACCGGGAGAACCGGACCGTGGTCCGACCTATTCCCCCTGCGGTATGGGCCGGCGCGTCAGCGCTTGACCCAGACCCGGGCCGAGGTCTTGGCGGCCTCGACGACCGACGTACCGGTGTAGCTCACCCAGACCTTCTGCCGGCCCCGCGGCAGGTGGTCGAGGCGGACCCGCACCCGGCCGCCGCTCGGGTGCTGGGTCGCCCTCTGCTTGCCGACCCGGACCGTCACCTGGCCGCCCGGGTTGTTGACGCCGGCCGCGGCGACCCTGACCACGACCACGGCAGCGCGGCGCTTGCCCACGGTCCTGACCCGGAGCTTCGGCCTGGTGGTGACCGGGCCGCCCATCGCGAAGTTGAGGACCCGGGTCTTGTAGCGCGCCTTGGTGAACGTCACCGTCGCGGTGATCCGCGACCCGGCGTCGGCCGGGGTCACCGTGTAGCGGTCGTACGTCGGGCCGCTCGCCCCCGGGATCGGCGCGCCGTCGCGGAACCAGGTGTAGGTCACCGCGGCGTCCGGAGGCGTGAACGTGCCCGGGACGATCCGCATCTTCGCGCCCACGCGGTTGCGGCCGGCGGCGTGGAACGGCTGCTGGACGTCGATCCTGCCCAGGAAGACCGGCTCGGTCGACGCCGACTTCTTGACCGCCTTCTTGTAGCCGGTACCGGTAGCGACGCTGACCGCGGCGATCCGCTTCCCCACGAGGTCCTCGGTCAGCGTGAGCGTCGGCCCCGTCGCGCCCTCGATCGTGACGTTGTTCGCCCGCCAGCGGATCTCCAGGTTCTCGGGCTTCGGCGACCAGGCACCCGGCGTCGCGGTGAGGGTCTCGCCGACGAACGGCCCACCGGTCACCGTCGGCGTCTCGACGCTGGTGAACTCGCCCGGCGCCACGGGTCCGGAGGTCGGGATCGTGAGCGTGGTCGGTGCGTACTTGGCGTGGGTCGCGGTCACCCGGACCGACAGCGTCACCCCGCGCTGCGCGGGCCCCGGGGTGTAGGTCGCCTTCGTGGCGCCGGGGATCGCGGTGCCGTCGGCGAGCCACTGGAACCGCACCGTGGCCGCGGGCTTCCAGCTGCCTTGCGACACCTTGAGCGGCACGCCGACCTGCGGGGTGCCGGACACCGCCGGCTTGGTGACGTTGTTGATCGTCTTGTCGACGAAGTGGATGAAGCCGGTGGGCCAGCCGGTGCCCTTGACCAGCTTGCGCCAGTGGAAGTCGCCGCCCCAGCTGTCCTCGGAGATGACGATCTCCGTCGGCGAGATGACCCGCTCGACGTACGCGACGTGGCCGGCGGAGCCGGCGCCGGGCACGTTGGCCCGCCACCAGGCGACCGCGCCGACCCGCGGCTGCTGATCGGTGATCGAGGACATCTTCTGGCCCCAGTACGTCGCGTTGCCCCCGCCCGACCACGGACGGACGTTGGGCATGCCGGCCTTCACCATCCGGTAGGCCACGTAGTTGGTGCAGTTGTGGCCGGCGTACATGCGCCAGTACATCTTCTTGTTGTTCTGGGCGTACCCCGCGTGCGGGTAGCCCGCCTTCTTGCAGGCGGCGTAGCCGGTGCACAGGTAGCCGGACCCGATCGCGTCGGCCGCCGGGGGCGGAGCCACCAGCAGCGGCGTCAGGGAGAGCACCAGCGCACCCAGCGCGAGGGCGCAGGCGTGGCGCAGCGTCCGACTCCCGTGTGGCACGGGAGACACCCTCCGTCACGAAGGGTGTCTGGCGCAACAAAAAACCCAAAAAACCCACCAGTCACACGCGTGTCACGCTTGACTTTCGAGAATTACATGCTTGTGGTTCCCGCCGATCCGAACGATCGGAACCCCGGGTGGCAGGATCGCGCCATGCCCGGAACCAACCTCACCCGCGAGGAGGCCGCTACCCGCGCGGCGCTCCTCAGCGTGACGTCGTACACCGTCGACCTGGACCTCACCGGAGCCCCCGACAAGGGCCGCTCCACGTTCGGCTCCACCACCACGATCGAGTTCACCTGCACCGAGCCCGGGGCCGAGTCCTGGGCCGACCTGGTCGGCGCGACCGTCCACGAGATCGAGCTCAACGGCGAGCGGCTCGACCCCGAGAGCTACGCCGACAGCCGGATCCCGCTCCCCGGGCTGCGGGCCGACAACGTGCTCACCGTGCGCGCCGAGTGCCCCTACTCGCGCTCCGGCGAGGGGCTGCACCGCTTCTTCGACCCGGCCGACGGTCGCACCTACCTGTACTCGCAGTTCGAGGTGCCCGACGCCCGCCGGGTGTTCGCGACGTTCGAGCAGCCCGACCTCAAGGCGCCGTTCACCTTCAACGTCACCGCGCCGGCCCACTGGAAGGTCGTCTCCAACGCGCCGACGCCCGAGCCGGTCGAGACCGAGTCCGGCGTGGCGGTGTGGCGGTTCCCGGCCACCAAGCCGATGTCGACCTACGTCACCGCGATCGTGGCCGGCGAGTACCACGAGGTCCTCGACAGCTACGAGGGCAGGAACGGCACGATCCCGCTCGGCCACTACTGCCGCCAGTCGCTGGTCGAGCACCTCGACCGCGACGAGCTGGTGCTGCTCACCAAGCAGGGCTTCGAGTTCTTCGAGGAGGCCTTCGGCTACCCCTACCCCTTCGAGAAGTACGACCAGCTCTACGTGCCCGAGTACAACATGGGCGCGATGGAGAACGCCGGGTGCGTCACCCTGCGCGACGAGTACCTCCCCCGCAGCCGCCAGGACAACGCGTTCTACGAGTTCCGCTGCTCGGTGATCCTGCACGAGATGGCGCACATGTGGTTCGGCGACCTGGTGACCATGAAGTGGTGGGACGACCTCTGGCTCAACGAGTCCTTCGCCGAGTGGGCCTGCTACCACGCCGCGGTCGAGAACACCGCCTACAAGGAGTCGTGGACCGGGTTCACCAACGCCCGCAAGAACTGGGCGCTGCGCCAGGACCAGCTGCCCAGCACCCACCCGGTCGCGGCCGACAACTACGACCTCGAGGCCGTCGAGGTGAACTTCGACGGCATCACCTACGCCAAGGGCGCCAGCGTGCTCAAGCAGCTGGTCGCGTGGGTCGGCATCGACAACTTCCTCACCGGCCTGCGCCAGTACTTCAAGGACCACGAGTACGCCAACGCCGAGTTCGGTGACCTGCTGAGCGCGCTGGAGCGCTCCTCGGGCCGCGAGCTCGACGAGTGGGCCGCCGAGTGGCTGCAGACCTCCGGCGTCAACACGCTCTCGGCCGAGTTCGAGCTCGACGCCGACGGCGCCTACTCCTCGTTCGCGGTGCGGCAGACCGCCCCCGACGACCACCCGACGCTGCGCCGGCACCGGATCGGCATCGGCCTGTACGACGAGCGCGACGGCCGCCTGGTCCGTCGTACGAACGTCGAGGTCGACATCGACGGCGCCACCACCGACATCGCCGAGCTGGTCGGCCAGCGCCGGCCCGACCTGCTGCTGCTCAACGACGGCGACCTGACCTACGCCAAGATCCGCCTCGACGAGCGGTCGCTGGCGACCGTGGTCGGCGGGCTCTCCCGGCTCGACGACTCGCTCGCCCGGGCGCTGTGCTGGGGCGCGGCGTGGGACATGACCCGCGACGCGGAGATGAGCGCGACCGAGTACGTGCGGCTGGTGCTCGGCAACATCGGCACCGAGACCGACGCGTTCGGCACCCGGGCGGTGCCCGGCTACGCCGCCCAGGCGGTCAACCTGTACGCCGCTCCCGAGCACCGCGACGAGCTCCGGCTCGAGTGGGAGCAGGGCCTGCGCAAGCTGCTCGAGAACGCCGAGCCGGGCAGCGACCACCAGCTGACCTTCGCCCGGGCGTACGCCGCGGCCGTGCAGTCCGAGCAGGGCGTCGCCGACCTGGAGGCGATGCTCGAGGGCTCGCTCGGGTTCGAGGGGCTCACCGTCGACGCCGACCTGCGCTGGGTGCTGCTCGAGGGCCTCGCCCGCACCGGCCACGCCGACGACGAGCGGATCGCCGCGGAGCTCGCCAACGACAACACCATCTCCGGCCAGGAGCACGCCGCGGCGTGCCGGGCCGCGCGCCCGACCGCGGCGGCCAAGGAGGCCGCGTGGAACGCCGCGATGGTCGACCCCGAGACGCCGAACGAGACCCAGCGCTGCATCGCCATGGCCTTCCACAAGCCGGGCCAGGAGGAGCTGCTCGCGCCGTACGTCGAGACCTACCTCGACGCGGTGGAGAGCTGCTGGGACCGGCTCGGCCCGCACAAGGCGTCGGTGGCGCTCGAGGCGCTGTTCCCGCGGCTGCAGGCGTCCGAGGCGCTGCTCGCCCGCCTGGACGAGTGGCTCGAGACCGCCGCCGCCAACCCGGGCGCGCTGCGCAAGGTGACCGAGGGTCGCGCCGACGTGGCCCGCGCGCTGGCCGCGCAGCGGCGGGACGCGGCGCGGGGCTGACCCGCGCTCAGTCCTGAGCCCGGTCCTCGGCGTGCAGCAGCTGCGGGGGCCGGGCGTGGTCGGCGAGCATCGCGATGCCCCGGCGCAGGCCGCCCACGAGGTCGCCCTCGGCGAACGCGGTCTGCATCGCGATCACCGCGAGCTCGACCTCCTGGTCGCTGAGGGTGCGGCGCACGTGGGCGCCGGTGACGACCTCGATCGCGCGCGCGGTCGGGTCGACCAGGATCAGGATGCTGCGCGCGGGCGCGACCAGCGAGTTGTGCAGCCGGGTCGCGAACTGGCGCGGCTCGCCCTCGGCGCGGCCGACGAACACCGAGAACTCCGCGCGGCAGAGCTGCTCGGCCTTGCGGATCGCGGCGTCCAGCGCGGCCCGCTCGGACGCGCTGAACGGGTCACCAGCGGCCACTTGCTCCCCCGGCCTCCGAGTCGTCGGTGTCCGGGCCGGCCAGCTCGCCGGCGCTCTTGCGCGGGCCACCCAGCCACTGGTTCTCGGGCACCTGGTGACCCGGGGCGATCCGCTCCCCGCGGACGACCGAGGGCGCGTAGACCAGGAAGGTGATCACCACGAAGAGCAGCAGCGGCACCCCGCCGAGCAGCAGCAGCGCGTGCAGCGGGTCGACGTCGTCGGGCTCCGGCCAGAACTCCGGGACGTCGGCGGACGCCGGCGCCGCGAGCGCGACGGAGGCGGCGACCAGCCCCAGCGCGGTGCTGGCCAGCACGAGCAGGCGGCGGAACGCGGGCTTCCCCTTCAGCGTGGTCACGGGTCGAACGATATCGGTGTCGGGCCCGCCACATCGAATGCGGTCGCGGCTGGCGGCATTTGCTATGCATGCCCCATGTCCCCGCTGACGACCGCCGACCCGTGCTCGGACGGCCAGGCGATCTGCGACCAGGTCTACGACTGGACGGGCAACGCCACGCTGTCCGAGGCGGCCGACGTCTTCATCGGCAAGCCGCTGGCGCTCCTCACCCTCCTCGTCCTCGCGCTGGTGGTGCGCTGGCTGCTGCACCGGCTGGTCGACCGGGCGGTCCGCCGCGCCGAGCAGGGGGTGCTGCCCGACCGGATCAGCCCGGCCGTGGCCGCCCGGCGGGCGCAGCGCGCGATGACGATCGGCAGCGTCCTCAAGAGCGTCGTCACCATCGTCCTGATCGCGGTCTTCGGCACGATGATGCTGAGCGAGGTCGGGGTCAACATCGCGCCGATCATCGCCAGCGCGGGGATCATCGGCGTGGCGCTCGGCTTCGGCGCCCAGTCGCTGGTGCGCGACTTCCTGTCCGGCCTGTTCATGATCTTCGAGGACCAGTACGGCGTGGGCGACGTCGTCGACGTGGGCGAGGCCACCGGAACGGTCGAGGCGGTGACCCTGCGGGTGACCCGGCTGCGCGACCTGAACGGCACCGTCTGGTACGTGCCCAACGGCGCGATCCTGCGGGTCGGCAACATGAGCCAGAACTGGTCCCGGGCGGTCGTCGACGTCAACGTCGCGCTGCACGAGGACCTCGGTCGCGTGAAGCGGGTGCTGGCCGAGGTCGCCCACGACCTGTGGGAGGACCAGGAGCTCGGCGAGGCGGTCATCGAGGAGCCCGAGGTGACCGGCGTGGAGACGTTCACCGCGGAGGCGGCCACGCTGCGAGTCCTCATCAAGACCAAGCCCCTGGAACAGTGGGCGGTCGCCCGCGAGCTCCGGCAGCGGATCAAGGCCCGGTTCGACCACGAGGGCATCGAGATCCCGCTCCCCCAGCGCGTGGTGTGGCAGCGAGAGCGGACAGGAGAGTCGTGAGCACGTTCTACGACGAGATCGGCGGCGAGGAGACGTTCCGCCGGATCGTGGCGAAGTTCTACGAGGGCGTGGCCCAGGACGAGGTGCTCCGCCCGCTCTACCCCGAGGAGGACCTCGGGCCCGCCGAGGAGCGGTTCCGGCTGTTCCTGATGCAGTACTGGGGCGGGCCCACGACGTACTCCGAGCGGCGCGGGCACCCGCGGCTGCGGATGCGGCACGCACCGTTCGCGGTCACGCCCCTGGCCGCCGAGCACTGGCTCAAGCACTTCCGGGCGGCGCTCGACTCGGTCGAGCTCACCCCCGAGCAGGACCGGCAGTTCTGGGACTACGTCACCCACGCCGCGCAGTTCATGGTCAACACGTTCGAGTAGGTCCCGAGAAGAAGTTCCCGAGAAAAGTTTCCGACCGCGTGTAACGCCCCGGGCACCTCGCGACAGGTACCGGGCATGCGACGAACCACCGAGCTCAAGGCGGCGCTGGTCTGCATCGCGCTGGCCGCTCTCGCCCTGGGGCCGAAGGCCTTCGCGAACGCCGTCGACGGCGAGCCCGACGCGGCTCCCGTCGTGAACAAGAACGGCCACGAGGTCGACGAGCACGCCGCGTTCGGCCAGGCCCGGGCCGCGCAGGCCCGCGCCCAGCGCCTGGAGAAGGCGGCCGAGCGCGACTCGGCCAGTGAGCCCACCGAGGAGCCCACCACCGAGGAGCCGGCGACCGACGAGCCGGCCACCGAGGAGCCCACCACGGAGCAGCCGGGGGACCACGGCAACCACGGTGGCCCGAACGAGCACGCCGGTGACCACCCGAACCCGAAGGCGTTCGAGAACCCGCAGCCGCACGAGCCGCAGGGCCCCAAGAAGGACCACGCGCCCCAGGGCCCCAAGGACGGCAACGGCCCGAACGAGCACGCCGGCGACCACCCGAACGAGCACGCGCTCGCCGGTGCCGCCAACGGCCGCGGCCACGGCAAGAAGTAACCTCGACTCCGTCCCGGAGGCACTGGAGATCATGATGGCGAATCGGCGCGGCTCGGAGGACCTCCGGCTCGCATTCCCCCGGCTCGAGCCCGAGGACGTCCTCGTCGAGCAGCTCGCCGCCGCGGCGCGCTCGTCGCGCCCGACGGCAGCCGGGCGCCGTTCCCTCCAGGGCCTCCGGGTCGGGCTGGTCACCGCCGGCGTGGTGGGAGTTTCCGTCGGCGGTGCCTGGGCGGCCGGGAACCTGGTGGAACGGGAGGGTCAGGCACCCGGCCGCCCGCCGGCGACCACCCACGCCCCGATCTCGCCGGAGGCCGAGGTCACTCCCGGCCCGCCGGCTCCGGTCTCGCCGCCGGCGGCCTCCGGTCCTCGCATCGAGCCGCGCGGGCACGGCCGGCCGGACCACGCGGGCGTCCCCGGCAGGCCGGACCACGCCGGCGTCCCCGGGAAGCCGGACCACGCGGGCCGGCCCGACGGAGTGGGCGGGCCGGACCACGCCGGGGTTCCCGGCAGGCCGGACCACGCCGGCGTCCCCGGCAGGCCGGACCACGCGGGACCGCCCGCGGAGCACCCCGGCAAGGGGCACGCCCACGGGAAGGGCAAGGGCAAGGGGCAACCGCAGGGGCCTGGTGACCGACGACGATCTGATCACCCGCGCTAAGCAGGGGGACCCCGACTCCTGGCGAGAGCTGTACCGAGCTCACGCCGGGCGTCTCGTCGTGTGGCTGAGCACCCGGCCGACCGGGGACTCGGCGGCGTCCCCGGAGGACGTCGCCGCCGAGGCGTGGCTGGTCGCGGCCGGCAAGGTGGCCGACTTCGAGGGCACCGGCTCGGAGTTCGCCGGCTGGCTCTTCGGCATCGCCCGGAACCTGTCGACGACCACCTCGCGGCGGTCGGCACGCCGGCGCACCGAGCCGACCAGGGCGGAGGTCACGCTCGAGCTGCCGACCGACGACGCGACGATCGCGATCGACGGCCAGGACTGGCTGCGCTGGGCGATCTCGACGCTCCCGCCCCGCGAGCGGGACGTCGTCGGCTGCATCGACGGGCTCGGGCTGGACGTCGCCGCCACCGCCCGGGCGCTCGACATCAGCGAGGTCGCGGTCCGGGTCGCCCGGCACCGTGGCCTGCGCCGGCTGCGCCGGGTGATGGACGGAGGTGCGCCGGGTCAGCCGGCCAGCTCGCGCAGCCGCTCGCGGAGGGGCTCGGGCGGCTCGACCGAGCGCTGGGCGTCGAGGTCGTAGAACACGGTCGTCACCCTGGCCCGGGCGAGCACCTCGTCGCCGTCGCACATCTCCGACTCCACGGTCATCGACCGCCGCCCGAACCGGCCCAGCTGGGTCCAGCAGTCGTAGGGCTCGGGACGGAAGAGGATCGGTCGCCGGTAGTCGACGTCGGTCTGGGCGACCACGAAGTGCATCCGGGGCAGGTCCAGGTCGCGGGCCAGCGCGGCGAACCAGCGGATCCGGGACTCCTGGAGGTACTCGAAGTACTTGACGTTGTTGACGTGGCCGTAGACGTCGACGTCGGAGAACCGCACGTGGATCGGGTAGTGCCCCAGCTCCTGCCGCGCCACGGTGAACCGGTCCGGTCGGGGGCGGTGCTCGGGCTCCTCGTAGAACTGCGCGAGCGTGGCCTTCTCCTCCTCGGTCAGCCGGCGCGGGTGCTCCTCGCGGAAGACGTACGGCGAGAGCACGGTCGAGGCGCGCAGGTAGACCACCCGGCCCCCGTCACCGTCGTCGTGGAACACCTCGTAGGCCATCGTGAACGAGGCGGAGCGGATCTCGGTGACCCAGCACTCGATCCGCACCGGCCGGAACCGGAACGTCAGCGGGGCGAGGTAGGTGACCTCGTGCCGGACCACGACCACGCCCTCGGTGAGCTCGCCGCCCTCCCGGCGCGCGTGGGTGCGCAGCATGTCGACCCGCGCCTCCTGGAGGTAGTCGACGTACACCACGTTGTTGACGTGCCCGAGCATGTCGAGGTCGGCCCAGCGCATCGGGCACTCGTAGACGTGGCGCACCCGGCGATCCTCCCACCCGGCGGGCTCAGGACGCAGGAGCCGGTTCCGGGGTGGCGACGCCGTTGACCGCGGGCGTGATCCGCCGCTCGAGCGCCAGCGCCAGCGCCGCGATCGCCGCGCAGCCGCCGACCAGCAGCCCGACGTAGACGCCGGAGAGGTGGTGCTGCAGCAGGAACCCGGCCACCGCGGGGCCGGCGATGGTGCCGCCCTGGAAGGCGGCGGCGTTGACCGCGTTGTAGCGGCCGCGCAGGTGGTCGGGCGCGAGGTCGTTGGTCATCGCCGGGATGGTCGGCTGCAGGAGGGTCTCGCCGAACGCGAAGACCGCCATGAAGACCGTGACCCCGACGATCGCGACGGCCCCTCCCGGCACCAGCCCGGTCGCGCCCAGGACGGCCCACGCGCCGGCCCAGACCCCGGCCATCACCACCACGACCCGGGTGCGCCGCCGGCCGCTGATGGTGTTGAGCACCCAGAACTGCAGCGCCACGATCAGCGCCGTGTTGACCGCGAACGCGAGCCCGATCGTGCGCGTGGACACCTCGGCGACCTGGCGCGAGAACGCCGGGAAGCCCGCCTCGTGCTGCCCGTAGCCCACGAACACCGACAGGAACGTCAGGCAGGTCAGCCAGACCACCGACGGCTGCCGCAGGATCGCGGCGTACGTCGCGGGCGCGGTCTCGTCGTGGTCCTCGGGCACCGCGGCCCGGCCGTGCACGTGGCGCAGCGGCCCGAGCAGCAGGCCGATCGGGACCAGCATCGAGGCCGCGTCGGCCAGGAAGATCGTGGTGAAGGTCTCGGGCCGCGAGACGTCGACGAAGAAGCCGCCGACCACCCCGCCGAGGCCGATGCCGAGGTTGACCAGGGCGAAGTTGACGCCGAAGTAGCGCTGGCGCAGCTCGCCGACGACCACCGAGGCGATCAGCGCGTTGAACGCCGGCCACACGACGCCGAAGTTGATGCCGATCAGCACGAACGCCAGCGCGGCCACCGCCGGCTCGGTGGCGTAGGCGAGCACGACGTTGCCGACCATCATCGAGGAGGTGCCGAGCAGGATCATCCGGCGCGCGCCGTACCGGTCGGTCAGCGAGCCGCCCGGCATGGTCACCGCCAGCGCGACGACCGCGATCAGGGCCATCAGCGTGCCGGACAGGCCGAGCGCGAAGCCGCGCACCTCGTGGAGGTAGATGATCGTGAACGGCAGGGTGAGCCCGCGGCCCAGCGTCTGGACGGCGACCGTGGAGAGCAGCCACCGCCCCTCCGTCGGCAGCTCGCCCCAGAACGCCCGCAGGCCCGATCCGCTCGACATGAGACAGATCGTCCCCCAGACCGCCGACGGCCAGCGACCGAATATGGTGCTCGCATGCCTGAAGCCGTCATCGTCGCCGCCGCCCGCTCCCCGATCGGCCGCGCCAACAAGGGCTCGCTCAAGGACTTCCGTCCCGACGAGCTGACCGCCACGATCATCGAGGCCGCGCTGGCCAAGGTCCCCGAGCTCGACCCGAGGACGATCGACGACCACTACCTCGGCTGTGGCCTGCCGGGCGGCGAGTCCGGCAACAACATGGCCCGTGTCGTCAACGTGCTGCTCGGGCTGGACGAGGTGCCGGGCGCGACGATCACCCGCTACTGCTCCTCGTCGGTGCAGACGACCCGGATGGCCTTCCACGCGATCAAGGCCGGCGAGGGCCACGCGTTCATCTCCGCCGGCGTGGAGACGGTCTCGCGCTTCTCCAAGGGCACCTCCGACCACTGGCCGGACACGAACAACCCGAAGTTCGACGAGGCCAAGGCGCGCACCGAGGCCACGGCACAGAGCAACGAGAAGTGGCACGACCCGCGCGAGGACGGCGCCCTGCCCGACGTCTACATCGCGATGGGTCAGACCGCGGAGAACGTCGCGACGATGCGCGGGCTGAGCCGCAAGGAGCTCGACGAGTTCGGCGTCCGCTCGCAGAACCTGGCCGAGAAGGCGATCGCCGACGGCTTCTGGGAGCGGGAGATCACCCCGGTCACCACGCCCGACGGGACCGTGGTGTCCAAGGACGACGGCCCGCGCGCCGGCGTCACCTACGAGGCGGTCTCCCAGCTGCAGCCGGTGTTCCGGCCCGACGGCGTGGTCACCGCCGGCAACTGCTGCCCGCTCAACGACGGCGCCGCCGCGGTGATCGTGATGAGCGACACCCGGGCCCGCGAGCTGGGCATCAAGCCGCTCGCCCGGATCGTCGCCACCGGCGTCAGCGCCCTCTCCCCCGAGATCATGGGCCTCGGCCCGGTCGAGGCGACCCGGCGCGCCCTCGCCAACGCCGGCATGACGATCGACGACATCGACCTGGTCGAGATCAACGAGGCGTTCGCGGCGCAGGTGGTGCCGTCGTACCAGGACCTCGGCATCGACATCGACCGGCTCAACATCAACGGCGGCGCGATCGCGGTCGGCCACCCGTTCGGCATGACCGGCGCCCGGCTGCAGAACACGATGCTCAACTCGCTGGACTTCCACGACAAGACCACCGGCCTGATCACGATGTGCGTGGGCGGCGGCCAGGGCATGGCGCTGATCCTGGAGCGCATGGCCTGAGGCGGCGATGGCTGACGTCCAGGTTCGTCCGGCCACGGACTTCGACGGCGTCCGGACGCTGGTCGGCCCGAAGCGGCCGGACGCCAACGTCTGCTGGTGCCTGAGCTACCGGATCCCGTCCAAGCTCAACAACGAGCTGCGCGGGCCGGCCCGCGGCGAGTATGTCGAGCGCCTGGTGCGCGCCGACCCGCCACCCGGGGTGCTGGCCTACGACGGCGACGAGCCGGTCGGGTGGGCGGCGGTCGCGCCCCGGGCCGACACGTCGTTCGCCCGGAACCGGAAGATCCCGCACGTCGACGACCTGCCGGTGTGGTCGCTGTGGTGCATCCGGGTCCGCCCGGGCCACCGCGGCCGGGGCATCTCGCACGCCCTCATCGCCGGCGCCGTCGACTTCGCCCGCGAGCGCGGCGCCCCGGTGATCGAGGCCTACCCGCTGGACAACCGCGGCGCGAAGGTCGACCTGACGATGGCCTACCCGGGGCTGCGCAAGAACTTCGAGGCCGCCGGCTTCACCGTGGTCGCCCGGACCGACTCCGTGCTCAGCGGCCACCCGCGGGTCCTGATGCGGAAGGACCTTAGACTGCCGACGTGAGTGAGCCCCAGGTCGAGCCGCGCTGGCTCAACAAGGAGCAGCAGCGGGCCTGGCGGGCCCTGATCCTGGGCACCACCCTGCTCTTCGACCGGCTCGACGACGACCTGCGCCGGCACGCCAACCTGTCGCTCACCGAGTACGAGATCCTCGTCCGGCTCTCCGAGCGCAACGGGGAGATGCGGATGGCGCAGCTCGCGGACGCGCTGGCGCACAGCCGCAGCCGGGTCACGCACACCATCAAGCGCATGGAGAAGGCCAAGCTGGTCGAGCGCACCACCTCCCCCGACGACGGCCGCGGCGTCATCGCGTCGCTCACCGAGCGGGGCTGGCAGCTGCTGCGCGACATCGCGCCGATGCACGTCGCCGGGGTCCGCGACCACCTCGTCGACCTGGTCAGCGAGGAGGACTTCGCCGCCATGGGCCGGGTGATGGACGCGGTCGCCGACCACCTCATCGCCCGCCACCCCGAGATGGAGCTCCGGGACTAGTCGCGAGTGAGCCTGCGGTGGGTCACCCGGTGCGGCCGGGCGGCCTCCTCGCCGAGGCGCTCGACCTTGTTCTCCTCGTAGGCCGCGAAGTTGCCCTCGAACCAGAACCACTTGGCCGGGTCCTCGTCGTCGCCCTCCCAGGCCAGGATGTGCGTCGCCACCCGGTCGAGGAACCACCGGTCGTGCGAGGTGACCACGGCGCAGCCCGGGAAGTCCAGGAGCGCGTCCTCCAGCGAGGACAGCGTCTCGACGTCCAGGTCGTTGGTGGGCTCGTCGAGGAGCAGCAGGTTGCCGCCCATCTTGAGGGTGAGCGCGAGGTTGAGCCGGTTCCGCTCGCCGCCGGACAGGACGCCCGCCTTCTTCTGCTGGTCCGGGCCCTTGAACCCGAACGAGGCGACGTAGGCCCGCGAGTTCATCTCGAAGTTCGCGACCTTGATGAAGTCGAGCCCGTCGGAGACGACCTCCCAGACGCTCTTGTTGGGGTCGATGCCGCCGCGGCTCTGGTCGACGTACGAGATCTTCACGGTCTGCCCGACCACGAGCTCGCCCTCGTCGGGCTGCTCCTGGCCGGTGATCATCCGGAACAGCGTGGTCTTGCCGACGCCGTTCGGTCCGATCACGCCGACGATGCCGGCGCGCGGCAGCGTGAACGACAGGTCGTGCATGAGCAGCCGGTCGCCGAAGCCCTTCGCGAGCCCCTTGGCCTCGAGGACCACGTCACCGAGGCGCGGACCCGACGGGATGTTGATCTCGCTGGTGTCGATCTTGCGCATCCGGTCGGCCTCGGCCGCCAGCTCCTCGTAGCGCGCCAGACGGGCCTTGCTCTTCGCCTGCCGGGCCTTCGGGTTCGAGCGCACCCAGTCGAGCTCCTTCTCCAGCATCTTGGCGCGCTTGGCGTCCTTCTGGCCCTCGATCTTGAGGCGCTCCTTCTTCGTCTCCAGGTAGGTGGAGTAGTTGCCCTCGTAGGGGTGCGCCTTGCCGCGGTCGAGCTCGAGGATCCACTGGGCGACGTTGTCGAGGAAGTACCGGTCGTGGGTCACGGCGAGCACGCAGCCGGGGTACGACGCGAGGTGCTTCTCCAGCCAGTCGACGGACTCGGCGTCGAGGTGGTTCGTGGGCTCGTCGAGCAGCAGGAGGCTGGGCTGCTGGAGGAGCAGCTTGCACAGCGCGACGCGGCGCCGCTCACCACCCGAGAGGTGGTCGACGAGCGCGTCGGAGGGCGGGCAGCGCAGCGCGTCCATCGCCTGCTCGAGGCGGCTGTCGATGTCCCAGGCATTGGCGTGGTCGAGCTCGGTCTGGAGGTCGCCGGTCTCCTTCATCAGGGCGTCCTGGTCGGCGTCGGGGTCGCCCATCTCCATGTAGGCCTCCTCGAGCCGCTTCATCTTCGCCTTGATGTCGGCGACGGCCTCCTCGACGTTCTCCTGCACCGTCCTGCCCTCGGTGAGCGGGGGCTCCTGCTGGAGCATGCCCACGGTGGCCTCGGGGTCGCGGATCGCGTCACCGTTGTTGGGCTGGTCGAGCCCGGCCATGATCCTCAGCAGCGACGACTTCCCCGTGCCGTTCGGTCCGACGACGCCGATCTTGGC
>Ga0164243_10000508_pt1 | contig 72792 bp, 51 predicted proteins | sample OricompcompostOP_FD_108781 | JGI IMG/M metagenome (GOLD analysis project Ga0164243, IMG submission 108781) | Organic Plus compost microbial communities from Emeryville, California, USA - Original compost - Organic plus compost (OP) | ecosystem: Engineered > Solid waste > Mixed feedstock >... | reverse complement strand
TTGCCATTGCCATTGCCATTGCTCGGATACTCCAGGCCAAAGACCTTCAGCATGGAACGACCCACGTAGAAGTCGCCCCTGAGCGAGGAGATCGTGATCTCGAGAATACCCGTGTCGTTCAACGCACCGAGCGCCTTGAGGCCCGCACCCAAGAACTCGCTTCCCGCGCTGATGTAGTTCGAGAGGTCCACGTACTCGCTGAGGCAGAAGATTCCCAGATAGCACTTGCGCGTGCTGCTGTATTCGGCCTCGGGCCCGCCACCCTCGATGTTGATCTGAACCGTCTCGCGTTTCTTGTCGCGATCGTCGAACAAGTCGATCGAGAGCAGGAACGAATGAATCCAGTCGCTCCCGACCTCGAATCCGTTATCTACGACGTTGTGGTTGTAAGTGTATGAATGCCCCTCGGTCACCTTCACCTCCTGCGTGACGAGGTCGGTGTATTCGAAGGGTGTTGGAAGTGCGTTCGCCGCTGCCGATGCACCCAATGCGATCACAGCGGTTGCCAGCGTCTTGGCCAGAGCCTTCATGATTGCGTTCGTCTCGTTCGTGAGTCGTTGTTCTTCGGTGGACTTGCGGTCCGCCTCGGCCGGGAACTAGCAAAGCCTGTGCCAAACAGTAGGTACCCCACCGAAACAAGGGCTTATATCCTTGGTGACGGGGTTCTTCACTTCGGCTGTAAAGAGGGTCGACACGCTGCAGTGCTTCTTCAGCGCTCTGCTCTCCGGGCAGTCCGTTCCACCAGCTCGAGCAGGCGCGGGCCGAGCACATCGACGCTCAGGTGCTCAAGGTAGTAGGCACGGGCGGCAGACCCGAGCCGGGCACGAAGAGACGGTGTTTTCATAAGCTGATCAAGGGCTTGTGCAAGCTCATCCACGCGATCCGGCTCGATGACGATGCCCCTGTCCTCGAGGTGCAGGGGGATGTCCGACACTGCGGTCGCGATGATGGCTTTTCCCATGGCCATCGCCTCGATCAATTTCGCCGGCATCTGCGCGTTCGCCTCCGGCGTGCGCCGTTGGGGGATGGCCACCGCGTCGCAGGCGGCGAGAAACGTCGGGACCTCCGAGTTCGGCCGGTCCTCGACGAGCAGGATGCGCCCGGCACTGCGGACGGCTCGCTCGCGCAGATCCCCCAGTTCCCGATACCCCGCAGGCGGAACGACCAGGAGCCTGAGTGAATGGTCGGGGATGCGGTCCATCGCCGCCAGCAGGACATCCATACCCTTATGTGCGCGTGGGATGCCGATGAACCCCACCACGAAGTCCGAGGCCGCAAGCCCGAGCTGCTCACGAAGCGCACCGCCATCGTGTCGTGCGGGATCGTACGCGCTCAGGTCTCGCGGTAACGGCAGCACCTCCCCGCCGTACTGCTTCGTGAGAAAGTGCGAGACGCACACCGTGGCATCGACCCGCCCTCGCACACGATGCGCCACCCGGGTGTAAAAATATCCGGCGGGGTCGATGAGCCGACGATGCAAGCGCTGCGCGCGGCCCGGCGCAGTCATCGCGAGCTCGTCATCGTCCACGACGAGAAGCACCGGCACGCGCCAGAGCCATTTGGCGATCAGCGCCGGAAACAGGCTGGGAAAGCGCGGCTTGCAACACACGAGCGCGTCGACGTGCAACGGCCGCACGAATCGCACAATTTGCAGGAAGAAGCGGTAGTCCCGGCTGCTATCGATCGCCAGCACACGATGTTTCGTTTCGCGCAGCGCGGGCCACAATCCCGGGCCGAACTGCGGGCCGACGATGACCACCTCATGTGTGCGGGCCAGCGCGTCAGCCATGCCGAGCGCGGTGAGCGCGCCGCCTCCGGACAGGTCATGTGCCAGAACGCAGATCTTCATTCTTCTCGCGCGCCGGCCTGCGCCGCGGGCAGGGGCAGGTCATCCGGCAACCCGTAAGCGAGCAGCACGCGACCGGACGGGATCGCCACGTATTGCCTGCCGCCGGCAAGGTACGTCATCGGCGCCGCGGCGACCTCGCCTCCCACGATCGATTCCCACAGGCGCGTTCCCGTGGCCGCATCGAGCGCGAAGAGCCGGAAATAGTCACCCCCGAAAACGAGTCCCCCGGCCGTGGCGAGGAGACCCGCGGTTTCGGGATCTTCCGTGCGCTTTGCGCCGGCGTACGTCCACACCACATTGCCCGTCGCGGCATCCAGCGCCTTCACGCCGGTGTGAAACGGCTCGCCGGTCAGACCGCGACTGGAGCCGAGGAGATACAGTTTTCCAGAGCGTGGCTCCGTGGGCTCGGTCGAATAGAAGATGCCCCCACGTTCCATGAATGGCACGAACACACGGCTCGACACCGGATCGTAAGCCGGCGGCCACCAGTTTGTGGCGCCCTCCGATGACGGATAAACAATGACCCCAGCCGGGGTAGGCGTGGCCTCGTCCGCGGGCACCGGACGCCCTTCCGGTGAGATCGAACGCGCCCACGTCTGGCGCACGTAGGGCGTGGCACCGAGGAACCGCCCCGTCTTCCGGTCGAGCACGTAGTAGAAGCCATTGCGATTGGCGAAAAGGATCTTCCCCTCCCCGGATCCATCCGCGGCCGGCACTACGATCGGCACCTGCGTCGAGTCCCAGTCGTGCAGATCATGCGGCGTGAACTGGAAATGCCACACGAGACGCCCGGTCTGCGCATCGAGCGCCACAATGGAATTGGAATAGAGGTTGTCACCTTCACGCACCGAGCCGACATGATCGGGTGCGGGATTGCCGATTCCCCAGTAAATGCGGTTCAACTGCGGGTCATACGAGCCCGTCATCCAGGGTGCCGCGCCCCCGTTCTGCCAGGAATCGCCGGCCCACGTCTCGTTCCCGGGCTGGCCGGGTGCCGGAACGGTCTCGAAGCGCCACCGCTCTGCACCCGTCGCGGCGTCAAGCGCCACGAGAAAGCCGCGTGTCGGAAAGTCTCCGCCTGCATTGCCGACGATCACCATGTCGCGCACGGCCAGTGGCGCTGCACTGAAGCTGTACGCCTTCGAGTGATCCAGCAGCAGCCGGCTCCACCGTACCGCGCCCGTCTTCGCATCCAGTGCCTTCACGCGCCCGTCGATGCCGGCCACGAACACGCGATCCCCGAGCAGCGCGACACCTCGATTGACGCGCCAGCTGCCCGCGGGCGACTGCGACGGCACCGTTCCGGAATGACGCCAGAGCTGGCGGCCCGTGACGGCATCGAGCGCCGCCACGTCGGAAGGTGGCAGCGACACGAACATCACGCCGTCCGCCACCAGGGGCGTGGTTTCCAATCGCCTGAAGTCGGAGAGCGGCTGATAGATCCATTTCATCGTCAGGCGATGCACGTTCGCCGGTGTGATCTGATCAAGCTCGCTGTAACGGTGACCGAGGTAGTTGCCGGAGTACGTGAGCCAGTCCTGCGTGCCTGCCACAGCAGCCTCGATACGCTGCGGCGGCACGTCCTTCAATGCGGCCAATGGCGCTGCGCTGGAAGTCATCGTTCCCGCTTCCGGGGCGCTGCTGCCTGCGGTGACGAGCGAGCGCACGTAACCCGCGACCTGCCACAAGCTCCGCCAGTCGAGCGGCATGGCCGCCATCGCGGTGCCGGGAATGCCATACTTCACCGTGCGGAATGCGGCCCAATCCGACTCCGTACGCGGTGAGATGCGGCCGAGCAATGCCGGCGCCGCGCCGCCCGAGCCGTCCGCGCCATGACACGCTGCGCAGTTCTCCGAGAAGATGCGGCGGCCAGCCTCGGCGTCACTGCCCTTCGTGAAGGGATTACTCACTACCGCATACAGCGTCGCGTGTCGGTTCAGATCGACGAGCCAGAATCCCGAGCCCGGGCGCAGCAGACGCACGAACTCCGTCCACGTCGCCTCGGGATATTTGCCCTGTGCCTTCTCCAGCAGCAGCGAGCCGCGCCAGCGCAGATCCGGAAGCAGCACGAACGCGGCGATCACCGCCACGGTGCCCGTTGCGGCGAGTGCCACGAGCCATCGAATCAGTTTCATAATCCCTCCGGATGCAGCGCCTTGTTCTTCATGTCAGCCGGTGTCCATGGCCGGCGCGCATTGCTTGAATCTGCTCCCAGAGCGTCTCGGCGCGATGCGCCCAGCTGTTTGCGCGGGCCGTTGCGATGCGTTCACCGCGATCGCCCGGGCCTTGTCCGGCAAGAGCCGCGCCGATGCGATCCTGCCACTCCTCCGGGCTACTGGCGATCCATACGACAGTGGGGAAACTCCGCGCCACGGGAAAATCCGCACTCACCACGGGCAGACCGCACGCGAGATACTCATGGAGCTTCAACGGATAGATGCCTTCCGTCCACGCGCCCATGGTGCGGTAGCACAACAGGCCTACATCGAGGCCGGCGGTGTAGCGCGGCAATGCCTCGCGCGGCTTGTTGCCGAGGAAGTGGACGTTCGCAAGGGATCGCGCGACCGCAAGACTTGATTGGTGTTCGGGCGCCATCTCCACCAGAGGGCCGACGAGCACGAAGTGCCACTCGGGGTGGGCGCGAGCCAGCGCGACCAGAAGATCCATGTCGAACTTGCGATTGATCCGACCCACATAGCCGATGCGCGGCCGCGGTACGCAAGCCAGATCGGCGGGCTCCTCGCCGCCCCCCGCGTCGGCGAATGCGCCGAAATCGACGCCATTGCCGATCACCTGCACCCGCACGCGCGCGCGCGGCTGCAACTCCGCGGCGATGGCGTCCGAGCTCGCCACAACGAGGTCGGCCCGTGTGAGCACGCGCGCTTCCTGCGCTTCGGTCCATTGGTCCCAGCCCGGCGTGCGGCTGAGCATGTCGTAGGCGTGGTAGACGACGAAGTCCGGTGCCAGTGCGTCGATGAGCGGCTCGAACTTCGGATGAAACAAATACGCCACGAGCGACGCCCGGCCTTGCGCATCCAGCCAGCGCCTCCAGCGCGCAACACTCATCCGCACGATGCACTCGTCGAGCCTCCGCATCGATGGCACGCGTACGAGCCACGAAGGTGTGCGATCAAGCGTGACGCCATCACACCGCTCGAAGCCGCCGCGCAGCACACGCCAGATGCGCCACCACCCGCGGTCCCACGTGGACATGACGCCAGTCGAATACAGGATTTCCGCGCGACTGCCGAGGCGCGATAGCAGCTGCTGCCGGTTCATCCACGGGCCCTCCCATGCATTCGGGGCGAGCGCGAGAATTCGCAAGCGCGAGGACATCTGTTCGTCTCGTGAGCGCATGACGTACCGACGGCTCAGAACGCGGCTCTTGCCCTGGACATCATCCACGAGAGCACACGCTTCTCCGCGCTGTTCGGGCAGCCGGCCGCCAGCCACAGTGCCGCAGACAATCCGCAGTACACGAACAGCCCGGCGGCGACGCAAACCACGAGCTGGATGAACACGGGATGTGCGTGCAGCAGCGTGGTCTCGGCCACGAGTGCGCGCACGGCGACATACATGAGCAGTGACGCTAGCGCCGGCCTCCAGATGACGCCGACAATGCCCGCCAGTCGCACCGGCGTGTACTTTACGAAAAGCCAGTACGTCACCGGCACGCCGATCAGGGCCGCATGCAGCGTGAACGCCCAGGCCACACGCTCCAGCTCTCCGTACCCGGCCACCACGACGAGCAACGGAATGAGCGTGCCGAGCTGGATCGCACCCGTGATCGAAATCATTTTCGGCTTGCCAAGGGCGTTGTAGATCGAACCGGTGTTCGTGCCCAGGCTGTTGAGTGCGCTGTAAAAAGCGAGCGCAACCACGACCGGCACCGCTGCGGACCACTTGTCTCCCAGCAGCACTGGCACGGCAAGATCGGCCACCGCGGCGATGCCGATGCTCAACGGCAGCAACAGCAGCGCGATGATGGCCAGCGCATCGAGGAACGCGCGCTCGAGGCGCGCGGGATCATGCGCCACCCGCACGTATGCGGGGAAGGCCACCCGGTTGATCGGTGCCACGGCCTCCGTCGTCGGCAGGCTTGCGATCTCGAAGGACAGCGAGAACACACCCACGCTCTGCGCGCCGAGCCGCCGACCGATAATGAGATCGGCTCCGCGATTGCGCAGGAACGTGAAGAAGTTGTTCACCAGCAGCCACGCAGAGAAGCCCATCAGCTCACGCGCCGCGGCGAAGCTGAACCACGGCCGGTAACTGTGCATGAGGTAACTCACCGCCGTGGTTGTGACGTTCGTGACCAGAATTCCCAGCACGAGCGCCCAGTGATTGCGCAGAATGAAGGCAAGTGGCAGCACGGTGATGAAGCCCGCCACTTTTGCGGACACCTGAAGTAGGAAGTCCTTCTGGAAATCGAGCTGTCGGCGGAAATACACCGTGCCGACACTGGCGAATCCCTTGATGAGTTCCGCCCCGCTCATCGCATACAGCACAGCCTCCAGGCGCGGCTCGCGATAGAACGCGGCAGCAGGCGCTGCAAGCGCGGCGAGCACGAGCGCCACCCCCGCGTAGAAGCAAAGTGTGAGCGTCCAGACAGTGTCGAGGTGCACGCGCGACAGTTCGTGCCGCTGGATGAGGGCAATGTCGAAGCTGAATGTCGTGAAGAGCTCCAGAAAGGCGATGACTGATGTTGCGAGGGCCACGACACCGAAGTCGTCCGGCGTGAGCAGCCGCGCGAGGATGAGCATGCTCACGAATCCGAGCAGACGCACCACCACACGTGCGCCTGCCACCCAGGCCACCCCCTTCACGACGCGCGAGGTCAGAGAAGACGTATCGTTCACGGCAACTCGCTCAAACTCCGCCTATGTTCGCGCGGAACCATTCCACCGTGCGCGACAGCCCCTCACGCAGGCCAATCCTTGCGCGCCAGCCAATGAGGGTTGCGGTCTCCTCCACGCTCGCTTGTCGCACAACTGCAATCGGCCGATCCTCGAGCGCACCGAACTGGACGGCAGCGCGACCGCACGTCATTTCGCTCAGCAGGTCCACGACTTCGCGCGTGCTGTGCGTCTCTCCCGTGCCGAGATCCAGAGTGCGGCCTTCAATGGCCGGACAGGCTCCCGCGGCCAGCATGCCCTCGACGACATCGTCGATGTATGTCCAGTCCGCTGCCCATTTTCCCTGACTCACTCGCGGCGGCTGCCCCTGGAGCAGACACCGCGTGACATACGGCACCAGCTTCTCCGCCCCCTGTCCGGGGCCATAGACCATGAAGGGTCGGGCCAGCACCACCGGTACGCGATAAAGCGAATGGAACATCCGCGCGTAGGCACTGGTGGCCCACTTCGCTGCGGCGTAAGGCGATGAGGGCACCTCATCGGCCGCTAGAAAGGGCTCGTTCAGCGACGCGGGCAGGACGATACGGCGGACGGGATGGCGATGGGCCGCGAGCAGCAGGTGAACGCTGCTCTCGAGCAGGCTCGTGAACGTCGGCTCGACATGCTCGACCCCCGAGCTGCCCGTCGAATGACCCGCGAGGTGATAGACCACATCAGGTTGCAGGGCTTCGAGTGTCCGTGCGGCAACGCCGGGCTTGGCGAAGTCCGCCTGAACCCAGCGCAGGCCCGGCGGGCCGGGCGAATTCGCTGCCGCCCCGGCGTGCCGTTCCGCTGGCGCACGACGCGACACCGCTATGACATCCGCGCCGGCACCCGCAAGCGCCCGCACCAAATGGCGGCCGATGAATCCCGTCGCCCCGGTTACGAGAACGCGGGTGCCGGCCCAACTTGCGAGGCTCGTCATGCTCCGGAGAGTGCCTGCGAGGCCGCCGAATCGACAGTCCGGCGCACGTCATCACGCGCGACGACCTCACCCCGCAGCCGCTCGAAGTCCTCGACGCGCAGGAAATCTCCGAGCACGGTTCCGGAGCATTCGCTGTCGACGTTCGGCGCGCCGGAGCCTGCGAGCACATCGTCGAGGCACACCGTGCGAAAATCGATGCTGACGCGCGTCTGGCCGGAGGTGTTGGGCACGCTCGAGTGCAACTGGGCCGCGGAAAAGATGATGACGCCGCCGGGCGGGCAGACGATGCGCAGGTCCGGCTGCAGATCAAGGGGCTGCGTCGCCTTGGGCTGCGGGCGCGTGTCGTTCTTGATGTGCTGGGCTGCCTGCTGACGGCTGGTGCGGGTCCATTCCTGGTAGTTGTACTCGCGAGACGTATTCGCGACGCCCTGCGACCAGTAGCGCGGATGGAACGCCAAGCAGTTGTTCGGCTCGATCGGATAGACCGGGAGCCACCAGTTGACCTGCGCCGGATGCGCCGAATACCAAGTGTCGCGGTGCGCATGGAATGCGTAGGCAATGCCCGAGGTGAGATAGCCATCGCTGGTGGAGGTACGCAGCCGCGGCACGTCGAAGTACGTGCGCTGCGCATCACACCCGAAGGCCAGCAGCATGCGGCGGATGATCTCCTTCGCGCGCGGCTCGTGAATGAAGCGCGGCTTCCATTCGGCGAGAATCGCCGCGTACTGCTCGACGGGCATGTCGAACTGGGCCGAGCGCGGGTCCCGTCCGCCGAACGCACGCGTAAGCATGTCCTGCGCAAGCGCACATAGCTCCAGCGTCTCCGGCCGCGCGGAGGACACGTACACCGCGCCTGAATAGAGCTGGCGCCGCCTCTCTGCGTCGCTGTGCGGCGAATCGACGTATAGGACGGTCATCGATCACTCTCCTTCCGGGAGGGACTTCATCAGCCAGTTTCCAGAACAATCTTGCGTGCGTGAAAGGCTTCGGCGTATCCGGATGGCGAGCGGCACTCGATCCCGCGCAAGCGGGCGAGCCCCTCGAACGTCTCCGGTGTGAACCAGTGCTTGTTGGCCTGCGAGCCATAGACGGACATCAGCGCGGCGATTTTGCGACGCATCGCCCCGCGCGAAAGCGGCACGTACGCATTCGGGCGGCCCATATCTCCGTCGTACTTGGGGATCTCGTACTCGAAAATGAGGTGGTTCCGGAACGTGTTCCAGGTCAGCTCCGAGGCCACGCGATGATCCTGATGCAGATCGTCCCGCGCATGCGTGAAGATGATGTCTGGGGAAACCCGGCGCGCCACGGCCTCGAAGCAGGACTTGATCGACTCGTGCTCGCTCGGAAAGAAGCCGTCCCGGAAGCTCTCGGTGCGCACGTCCCGCGCCGCCGCGCGCCTCAGAAAACGCGCCGCGCTCTTGCGAGCCTCCGCATGGCGCCGGGCGCTGCCGCTCAGAACGAGCCACGTGACATGGGCCTTGCAGCGCCCGGTCAGCTCGAGCAACGCTCCGCCACAACCGATCTCGATATCGTCCGCATGCGCGCCGATGCACAGGAATTGCACGCGCTGGCCGCGGCTGAAGCTCAGGGCCTGCATGCTTCAGCGCTTCCACACCATCCACGGGCAATCCCCCTGGGCTTCCATGCGGTCGAACGTGATCTTGTCCTTGAACGTGTCCATGGATTTCCAGAAGCCCGCGTAGCGCACGGTCATGAGCCGGCGCTCGGCGATCAGGCGCTGGAAGGGCTGCTCCACGAGTTCCTCCCCTTCCTTGATGTAGTCGAAGATACCCCGCCGCAAAATAAAGAATCCGCCGTTCACCCAGAGCTGCGAGTTCTGCACCGGCTGGATGGATGTGACCTCGCCGAGCTCATCGCTCTCCACCGCGTGAAAGCTCAGCGCGCCGCGCACGCTCACGAAGCTGGCAATCGCATCGCTCTTCATGAAATTACGCTCGTACTCCGGAAGCGGAAAGTCGCTGAGACCGTCCGAGTAGTTCGCCATGAAGACTTCATCGTCCCCAATGTACTTTCGTGCGCGCAGCAACCGCTGGCCGATGTTGCTGTGCAGCCCGGTATCGATGAACGTGATCTTCCAGTCCGCGATGTCCCGGGAGTGCAGCTCCACATGCGATCCGCCGCCCGAGAGCGTGAAATCCACGGACAGCGCCTCGTTGTAATTCAGAAAGTACTCGCGGATCAGGTTGCCGCGATACCCGAGGCACAGGATGAACTCCTTGTGCCCGAAATGCGCGTAGTACCGCATCAGGTGCCAGATGAGCGGCCGCAGGCCCACATTCACCAGCGGCTTCGGAATGGTGTCGGAGTGCTCGCGCAAGCGCGTGCCCAGCCCCCCGCAAAACAACACTACTTTCATGGTTTCACTCGTTCACTGTGATCCGCCACTCAATGCACCGCCTCGAGCAGGTCCGTCGCGGCGAGACGCGCGGCCGCGGCTGCGAGCACGTCGAAGCCGAGGCCGGAGCGCTGCGCGATGTCCAGCAGGTCCTTCGTGCCATCGCTCTGGTTCAGCACCCAGAGCAGGGCATGCTCCGATTGCGAAACATCCTGGCCGCCGACCGCGCGATACAGGCCCCGCTTGCCCAGGCGCGGCTCGCATTGGGGCTTGAGGTTTCGGTAACGGCGATTCGCCTCGGCAACCGTAATGATCGAGGCGCAGGCGCGGAGCGACTCGGCGAGGCTCTGCGCGCGGATGAGATCGAAGTTGTCCGCGGAGCTGTGATACTCGGCGTACTCCCCGTTTGGCGAGCGCGTCAGGCGCCCCACGGGCAGATTGAATCCGGGTGAGCAGAACTGGCGCTCGTCATAGCCATAGGGCGTGAAGTCGCGCAGCTCCGCGCAGAACGGCTGGTGCCCGAGCACGTGGCCCGCGATGCGGTCGATGTCGTAGCGTCCTTCCCGGCTGCGCTTGTAGATGAGCCTGCCGGCATCACCCAGCAAGCCCAGCACTAGGCCGTGACGTATCCGCCCCACAGCGGCTTCATTGCGGGACAGCCACACGATGGACCCGATAGTTCCTGGCGCGAACACCAGCCGATACGTGAACCGGCGCGGGCTGCTCGCCAACGCGCTCCCGAGCACCGCCATCAGCGCCATGCCGGTGAGATTGTCATTGCACAGGGAGGGGTGGCAGACGTGCGTGTAGAGGAGGAATTCCTCCTCGCTCTCGCCCGGTAGCAAGCACTCCGCGTACGTGAGGCTGCCATTCTGGAGCGTGCTGTCGATGCACACCTCGTACTCGCCGTCCTCGAGCGCCTCCAGTTCGTGGTGCCGCAGGCAAAAGCCCCAATCCTCGCGGTAGTAGCTCGTGCGGTACGGAATCCAATCCGGGTGAGCGGGGATGGAATGAAGGTGCGGCCGCAACTCCTGCAGCGACATTCGCGCGCGGACAGGCGTGCTGTAACTGACAACGCGCAGCGTGTGCTCGGCGAGACTCACGAGCGTGCGCCCGTCGGGGCGGCGGATCCACGCATCCCGGATATTCCACTCGCGCGGCACTTCCCAGTCGAAAGCCGGCGTGCAGCTCGGCACTTCGTGGAGGGTAAGTGGCAGCCGCTCGCCGAGAACCGACAGTGTGCGGCGTACGCCATCACCTGTGATGCTGCGGCAGATCGGATAAAGCCGCTGCATGATTTCGAGAACGCCAGCCGCCGCTTGCTCGCTGGACTCGGGCGTTCGCAGTTCGGCAATGCCACTCACGACGGCTCACCCGTCTGTTCTGCGGTGCTTCGGGCGTACGCGTCGGCCAGGCGCTTCGACCATGCCGGTGCGTCGAAGTCCGCATAGCTCGCGTCGCGCCCGGCAATGGTCACCTCCTGCGTCTCGGGCCAGCGGATTGCGAAGGCGGGATCATTCCAGCGGAAGCCGACAGCACACGCGGGATCGTACGCCCCGGTCATCAAGTAACTGACATCCGTCTCGTCGGCCAGCGTGAGAAAGCCATGGGCGCAGAGCGGGGGCACGTAGAGCCCTTCCCCGTTCTGAGGCGTCAGTTCCGTGCCGTAGGATTGCAGAAAAGTGGGCGATTGCGGGCGCAGGTCGACGACCACGTCGTAGATCGCACCGGACGTACACCGCACGAGCTTCCCTTCCAGCGCCGGTGGAACCTGCAGATGCATTCCTCGCACGGTGTGACGACGGAGGTTGTGCGACACGTTTGCCTGCACCACGCGCTCGCGCACGCCATGCGCGGCAAACTCCTGCTCGCACCACGTGCGAGCGAAGTATCCGCGCAGGTCACTGTGGCGTTCAGGCGCTATCACGAAAGCACCTGCAATGGGCGTCGGGCGGAAGATCATGGCGTGCGCCAGAAGAACTCCGCGTCTATTTGCCCTGTGCTCTGGAGGTAGCGCAACTGCTTCAGGCGCGTAAAGGCGCGGAACTGGTACGTTTCCGGGCCCATCTGGATGCGCTCGAACACCGAGCGAAGCTGGCGCGCACCGGACTGCGCCGTCCAGCGGCATTCGAACCCGGGCAATACCTTGCGGATCTTTGCGAAGGCCACGCGGTAGCTGCGGTTGTCTTTCGAAGGCGCGCCGAAACTAATCTCGCAGCCCGGAAATACGTTCGCGACGATCTCGGCGATCTCCCGCACGCGATAGTTCTGCTCGTCGCTGCCAACATTCAGTATCTGGCCGCGGATCCGATCCTCGGGCGCGGTCAGCGCGAGCCGGATGGCTTCGCAGATATCCAGCACGTGCACGAGCGGACGCCACGGCGTGCCATCGCTCGTCATCGCAATGCGGCGCGTCGTCCAGGCAAGCGCGCTCAGGTCGTTCAGCACGATGTCGAATCGCATGCGCGGTGAGGCGCCGTAGGCCGTGGCATTGCGGAGGAACGTGGGGCAGAAGCTCGCATCCGCCATGGCGCCCACGGTGTGCTCGACCAGCACCTTGCAGCGCGCGTATTCAGTTTGCGGATTGGTGGGAGAGGTCTCGTCCAGAATGCCGTCGCTTCCCACCCCGTACACACTGCACGAGGAGGTGTATACGAATCGGCGCACGCCAGCCCGCTTCGCAAGCGTTGCGAGATGCACCGAGCCCCCATGATTGATCTGGCGCGTGATCTCCGGCTTGTTCTCACCCAGAGGGTCATTCGAGAGCTCCGCCAGGTGCACGATGGCGTCGAAGCCCGCGATGTCCTCTTCGGTGAGGCGGCGCAGGTCCTTGTGGATCATGGCCGGTGAGCGCGGCCGAGCCTCGTTGTCGCTGTAGAGCCACCCATCTCGGTAGTAACCGGTATCCAGACCGGTAACCTCCATGCCCGCCGCTGCGAGATGCGGCGTGAGCACTGCGCCAATGTAGCCTTCCGTTCCCGTCACCAGAACCTTCATGCACTCGTCTCCGGTACTCGTTCTTCGCTGGGGCGCGCTCCAGCGCGCCCCAGCGCCTCGTTATTCAGGTCCACACGCTTCAGCCAGGCTTCGCGCCAGTACGGTGTGATCTCGCGCGGGCACAGCAGCCGGCGATGACTGTATTGTGCCTTGCACACCGCCCCGTCCAGCACGATGCAGGGGTTTTTGAACTCGAGCATCTCGCCAGTGCGCTCGTGGATGATGCGTGTGATGCGGGCGGCCACGCGGTACCGCTTGCCACAGTACGGCGCCATTTCCGGGTCGAAGCTCAAGCCGCGATTGCGGCGCCCTACGTTCACGGTACGCAGGATCTCCTCACTGGGCCGAACCTCCACCCACTCGCCCGCCTGAAGACCGAGGCGTTCATCGGGTGTGGGTTGGCCTGACGGAATCTGCCCGACACCGTGCGGAGCCGGCCGGCCCCGCAGCCAGCGATGCGCCTTCTCGTAAAGCCAGACATTGAGGCGGTAGGCGACGGGCAGCCGGCGCAGATGGAACAGCATCGCGAGAAAGAGGGTTTTGGCCCATTCGCCAGCAGCGACGTTGCGGTAACGCAGATCGCGCCAGTACTGGCGCACGTCCCACCACTGCAACAGCTCGCTGTAATCGTGCAGGCGAGTGGCCTGACAGCTGTAGCGAGGGTCTTCCGGAGTGCTTTCCGGGCTGAGCGTGCGGGCGTGCAGGCCCGCAACGTCGATGGATGCACCGCAGGCTGATCGCTCCGCGACAGAGGACGCGTGCCCGCCCGTGGACAATCCATTCCCCGATGCCGAGGGGGTTCCTGAGGTTTCCGCCGACGAAGAAGAGGCATCCAACACCGGCTTCAGCCACTCGCCCTTCCAGAAAAGGAGACAGGCGGCCTGGCACCCGGCGTGCGCGGACCCATCGCAGCGCGCGCCTTCCAGGTGGAAGGCATTGCGAATGCGACGCCCACCGGTCTGCCACACGGTGTCACAGGTTTTATGCGCCACGCTTTGTACGCGCATGCGCCTGCCGCAAAAGGCGAGCATTTCCGGCATGAACGGCAGCCCGTCCAGCCGGCCCTCGGAATCGAGCGTCGCGAGGATCTCCGCCTGGCTTCGGACTTCAATCCAGTCGCCGGCCCGGATGGGATTACGATTCATGAGGCGCCTTCCGACGCTCTGCGATGGTTGTTGATGTTCAAGTCTGTGCCCGAAGGCACCTGCCCGTCATGCCTCGACGCACGCCGTAGCGCATCGTCGATCCCTTCTTGCATAGCACACTCGACGAGAGCGCCACGAGCAGCCAGGCGCACGCCATTTCAGCGCGCGACAAGTCTACCAGTGAGGTTCGACCCACCTGCGCTGCAGGTCTCACTCCCGCAAAGTCGTGAGCGTGTGTGCCGAGGACACGGAGCGCCGGCTCATCAGGTGAGGCAACACCGTGTCATTTTCCGTGCACCCGTCGTTCGCATGCGCGCGCGGTAGGCGACTTGTCCGTGGATCGCGCTGTCGACTTTCTTTCCATTTCGGATCCCGTACACCGACGGAATCCATTGCGATCCGCGTGTAAGTGTCCGCTACATCCATATCGTGCTCAAGCTGGAACCGAACTTGCATCTGTGCGATCACCGCGCCTCTAACCTCGTGATTTGTGATGCATTTCACACTTCACCCTTCAGGGAGCCGCGCGGCAACGAACAGAATAACGAGGCTACCTCGAGTGACACACCTTCGCGCGACAGGGCGCATGCTGGCGGCATGCGCCCTCGGCTTACTGGCTCATGTCGCCTGGGCGGCGAACCCCGCGGGTTTCCAGGAACAGAACATTCCCCGTCCCGACGGTGCGGCGCAGTGGAATGGCATCGTCGGCGTCCGCTTCCTCGCCAACGGCCGTGGGTTCGCGTGGGAGCGCGATGGACGCGTGTGGATCGTCGATCCCGCGAACCCCTCGCCCACACCGTTCCTGGACATCAGCGCCGAAGTCGGCGCGTGGCGCGATCACGGCATGCTCGGGTTCGCCTTGCACCCGAACTTCGTGAACAACGGCTACGTGTATGTGCTGTACGTGGTGGACACACACCACCTCACGCACTGTGATTCGTCCAATCCCGGCCCCGCGGTCTGTGATTCCGGGTACAACCCGACAACGAACGAATACCTGAGGGCCACGATGGGGCGCCTCACCCGCTACCAGGCCGTGAAGCCCGCAGGCGACAAGGACTACGCGCGCGCGACTACGGTGGATTACTCCACGCGCACCGTGCTCGTGGGCAACACGCCGCGAATCGGAATGAACAATGCCACCTATCCCTATCCGCCGCTGCCCGCGAACCAAATTCATCGCGCGGGTTGCCCGATTCTGTACGAGAGCCATGGTGTCGGCTCACTCGTCTTCGGCGAAGACGGCACGCTACTCGCGAGCTGCGGCGATGGCGCGAGCTACAACATCATGGACCCGGGGAGCATCTCGCACACCTACTACCAGGATGCGCTGAACCTCGGGCTGATTCGCACGAAGGAAAACGTGGGCGCATTCCGCGCGCAGCTCGTCGACACCCTGAGTGGCAAGATCTGGCGTCTCGATCCCGCCACAGGCGCCGGCGTGCCAAGCAACCCGTTCTACGATGCGTCGGCGCCGTATGCGCCCCGTTCGCGCGTGTGGGCGCTCGGCTTGCGCAACCCGTTCCGGTTCACCTTGCGCGAGGGCACGGGCAGCCACAACGCGGCGGACGCGCGTCCCGGCACGCTCTACATCGGCGATGTGGGCTGGAGCACATGGGAGGATCTGCACGTCGACAACGCGCCCGCGCTGAACTTCGGCTGGCCGCTTTTCGAAGGCATGGAGGTGCAGACCTCCTACTGGAACTCCACGGCCGCGAATCGGGATGCGCCGAACCCGCTGTTCGGGATCGGTGGCTGCACGCAGCAGTTCTTCCGCTTCCGCGATCTCATTCAGCAGGACACGCTTGCCTCGCCGCTCTCCTTCCCGAACCCCTGCAACACATTCCAGGAGGTGCCGATCACCATTCCGGTGTTCCTGCATTCGCGTCCGGCCATCGACTGGCATCACAGTGCAGACCGGGCGCGCTGGGCCGCCTTCAACGGCGACACCGCGGAGCAGCCGCTCATCGGCCAGTCCGACACGCAGGGCACGTGGATCGTTGCCGGCGCACCCTTCCGTGGGAACACGTCCAACGCGGGCACGTGGTACACCGGCGACCAGTTCCCGCCCGAGTACAAGAACACGTACTTTCACACGGACTACGGCGCGCAGTGGATCCGCAACTTCGTCTTCAATGAAAACGACTTCCCGGTGGAAGTGCGCCAGTTCAACCCCAGTGCCGGTGGCGTGGTCAACATGGCCCAGCACCCGGACGGGACGCTGTACTACATCGCCTGGGCCACCTTCCTGCGCAAGGTGAGCTACGTCGGCACCGGCAATCGGCCACCGACGGCCGTCGTCGCGGCGGTGACTCCTCCCTACGGCCCGAGCCCGCTGAACGTGCAATTCAGTGCCGCGGGCTCGAGCGACCCGGATGGGCAGGCGCTCACCTATGAATGGAACTGGGGCGACGGCTCGCCCCTCGGCAGCGGCCAATCGGCGCAACACACGTTCACGGCGACATCGGGCGCGCCCGCGCGGTTCACTGTGACACTGACCGTGCGCGACCCGCTCGGCGCTTCCGGGCAGGCCACGATCATCGTATCGCCCAACAACACGCCTCCGCAGGCCACCATCCTCACCCCTGTGGACGGCTCGACGTATTCAATGTCGGGCAACACGATCCTCAACCTGCAGGCGCAGCTGGCAGATGCGGAAACGGGGGCAGGCTCGCTCACGTGCGAGTGGCTCAATGTGCTGCACCACAATGAGCACACCCACGAGGACTCGATCATCGAGGGCTGCTCCGCGACCTCGCCGATCAGCCCGATCGGGTGCGGTGACGAGAGCTATCACTTCTCCATCCGCCTCAAGGTCACGGACCCGCAGGGCCTGACGACGGAGCGCGAGTCCCATGTGTACCCGCGCTGCGACGGCAATCCGCCACCCGTGGCCGGCGATGATTCGGCCACTGTCGCACTCGGTGGCATCGTGAACCTGCCTGTAATCGGCAACGATACGGACGACACGGGCCTTGACGCGAGCTCGGTGCAGATTGTGGCGCCCCCCGCTCACGGCACGGCCAGCGTGCTCCCCGGTGGCGTGATTTCATATTCGAATACGCAATCCTTGCTGCCGGACGAGCTGTACTACGTCGTACGCGATTTGCAGGGTTCCATCTCGAACGCCGCGAGAGTGACCTTCATCAACCAGGCATCCACCGATGTCACGCCGCCGTCGATCCCGCAGGATCTCGTGGCGGTGGCGGTGGGGCCGAATCAGATCGACTTGTCCTGGAGCACTTCCAGCGATACCGGCGGTTCGGGTCTGGCCGCGTATCGCATCTACCGCAACGGTTCGACCACTCCGCTCGCCACGGTCAACGGCACGACGCACTCCGACACCGGGCTCACAGCCAGCACGTCGTACAGCTATCGCGTCACCGCTGTGGACGGCGCGGGCAATGAGTCGCCGCTTTCAGCGGTGGCGAGCGCGACAACGCACGCGCCTCCCGCCGACACGACGCCACCCACGGTTCCGCAGAACCTCACGGCCACCGCACTTGGCACACAACGCATCGATCTGAGCTGGGCGGCTTCGACGGACACCGGGGGCTCGGGGCTGGTCGGCTATCGGATCTACCGCGACGGATCGACCGCGGCACTGGCCACTGTGGCGGGCACCACGTTCCCGGATACGACAGTTCTCGCGAATACCACCTACAGCTATCAGGTGACTGCGATCGATGGTGCGGGCAACGAATCCGGCCTCTCCAATGTCGCGAGCGCCACTACCGCTGCCGCACCGGTCTGGATCAGTCAGGACATCGGCGCGGTAAGCGCTGCCGGATCGTTCACGCAGAACGGTTCGAGCGTGTCCATCGTTGCATCCGGTGAGGACATCTGGGGAACGGCAGACGAGTTCCACTACGTCTTCCAGCCACTCAATGGCGATGGCGAGCTCATCGCCCGCCTCACCGGCCTGTCCAACGAGCACATGTGGACGAAAGCGGGCCTCATGATCCGCGAATCGCTCGCGCCCGGCTCGCGACACGGCACGATCCTCGTGGGTTCCGGCAAGGGCATCTCGTTCCAGTACCGCAACGGCACCGGCGCCAGCAGCCGCGGCGATAACGGAAACGGCAACATCACTCTGCCTCGCTGGTTGCGCGTCACGCGCCAGGGCGACGTGATCCGCGGCTATTACTCGGATGACGGAGTGAACTGGAGCCAGCGTGGCACGGTCACCCTCGGCGGACTGCCCGGCGCCGTGTACATCGGCCTTGCGCTGACGAGCCATCTCGATGGCGTGCTGTCGACGGCGCAGTTCGACAGCGTGACGATTCCCGGTGCCGTGCCCACGAACCAGCCGCCGGTGGCGAGCTTCACGGCCACCCCGCTCACCGGGGTTGCGCCGCTCACCGTCTCGTTCGACGGTACGGGCTCGGCCGATGCTGACGGCACAATCGCTTCGTATCTCTGGGACTTCGGCCACCAGGGAAGCAGCACGAGCGCGACGCCCTCCTTCACCTTCACGCAGCCGGGGCTCTACGTCGTGACGCTCACCGTCACGGACGACGACAGCGCCACCGACATTGCGGCACCGCTCACCATCGAGGTGCTGGCGGAGGAACCCGCGAACCAACCTCCGCAGGTGAATGGCGGACCTGATCGCTCCGGCCTCGTGGGCGCGACCATTCACCTCGATGGCGCAGTCACCGACGATGGCAAGCCGAATCCACCCGGTGCATTGACCGTCGGCTGGAGCGTCTTCAGCGGACCTGGTGTGCCAACCTGGCCGCAAGGAGACCAGAACAACCCGCATGCCCACCCGGTGTTCTCCGTGCCGGGCACTTACGTGCTGCGGCTCACGGCAAGTGATGGTGAGTTGTCCGCATCGGATGATGTAACCGTTGTCGTCTCCGCTCCGGACACCACTCCACCGTCGGCGCCCACGAATCTCGTCGCGACTGCGGTGAGCTTCAATCGCATCGATCTCACGTGGGCCGCGGCAGCGGATGCGGGCGGCTCAGGTATTGCGGGTTACCGCATCTATCGCGACGGTTCCGCCACGCCCCTCGCAACCGTCACGGGCACTGCGTTCTCCGATACCACGGTTGTGGCAAACACGGCCTACACGTATCAGGTGACGGCGGTCGATGGCGCCAGCAACGAGTCCGGACTCTCGGCGCCGGCTGCCGCAACGACGCTCGCCGCGCCCGCCTGGCTCGGCCAGGACATCGGTGCGGTCGGGGCCGCGGGCTCGTTCACGCAGAACGGCTCCACGTTCACCATCAACGCCTCGGGCGCAGACATCTGGTACGCCGCGGACGAGTTCCACTACGTGTACCAGCCGCTCAACGGGGACGGCGAGCTGATCGCCCGGCTCAGCAGCCTGTCGAACCAGCACATGTGGACGAAGGCCGGCGTGATGATCCGCGAAACGCTCACGGCGAATGCGCGCCACGGCACCTTGTTCGTCGGTTCCGGCAAGGGCATTTCGTTCCAGTACCGCTCGACCACCGGCGCGAACAGCGGCGGTGACAACGGCAACGGCATCACAGATCTGCCCCGCTGGATCCGCATCACCCGCCAGGGTGACGTCATCCGCGGGTACTACTCGGCAGACGGCGTGAACTGGAGTCAGCGCGGCACCGTCACACTAACCGGCCTCGCCTCCTCCGTTTACATCGGCCTGGCGCTCACCAGTCACGTGGACGGGGTGATCGCGACCGCGCAGATCGACAACGTTCAGGTCATCACGCCGGAGCCGCAGGTGCTGGATACCGTGCCGCCCAGCGTACCGCAGAACGTACAGGCCATCGCGGTGAGCGCGAGTCGCATCGACCTCACGTGGTCGGCCTCGACGGACAACGGCGGTTCGGGCCTCGCCGGCTACTCGATCTTCCGCGACGGTGGCGCCACGCCGGTGGCCACGGTGACCACGACGAGCTGGTCTGACACAGGCCTCTCGCCGGAAACGACGTACAGCTACACGGTCCGTGCGTTCGATGCGGCCACCAATACATCGGCGCTTTCGGGCGTTGCCACTGCAACCACGCTTGCTCCGCCGCCGCCGGACACCACGCCGCCCACCACGCCACAGCACCTCCAGGCCTCGGCTTCAGGTCCGAGCCGTATCGACCTGTCGTGGGAAGCCTCGACGGATACGGGCTCGGGTGTTGCGAGCTACCGCATCTATCGGGACGGAAGCACGACGCCGATCACGAGTGTGACGACGCTCAACTACTCGGACACGGGTCTCTCGCCCAGCACCACGTACTCGTACGCCGTTTCGGCGGTGGACGTGGCGGGCAACGAGTCGCCGCTGTCAGCCGCTGCGTCCGCTACCACGCTGAACCCGCCCTCGATCTCCAGTTCCGATATCGGAGCTGTGGGAGCGGCAGGGTCCACCATCGAGAACGCGGGCACGCTCACGCTGACCGGTTCCGGGGCGGACATATGGTACGCCGCGGACGAGTTCCAGTTCGCATACCGTCCACTCGAAGGCGATGGCGAAGTCATCGCACGCGTGACCAGCCTCAGCAATCCGCACATTTGGACCAAGATCGGCGTCATGATTCGCGAATCGCTCACCGCGAACTCGCGGCACGCCACCATGTACGTGAGCAGCGGAAGGGGCACCTCCTTCCAGTATCGACTCAACACGGGCGCGAACAGCGCCGGGGACAATGGCAATACGGTCCTCACCCTCCCGCAGTGGATCCGCATCGTGCGCGAAGGGAACGTCGTTCGCGGCTACTACTCCGCTGACGGCGTCACCTGGACGCAGCGGGGCAGTATCACATTCAGCACCCTGAGCACCACCACCTTCGTCGGGCTCGCGCTCACGAGCCACGTGGATGGAACGCTCGCCACAGCGACCGTGGACAACTTCTCTGTCATCGAAAGCGGGCCTGCAGAGGTGGATACAACGCCTCCCTCGGTTCCACAGCAACTGGCCGCTCAAGGTGCCGAAGCGACGATGTTTGCTCCGCACGTGTCGTACGCGGCTGGCACGAACACGCATTCGGTCCATGCCGCGCATCTGAATGGCGATGCTCATCTGGACCTGGTCGCCGCCGATGCGGCCACCGACACCGCAAGCGTGTACCTCGGAAACGGGGATGGCACGTTCGGCGCTCGCACGGCGTTCACGGTGGGTGACGAGCCGAAGTCCGTGCGGACGGCGGATTTCAATGGCGACGGCAACCTGGACCTCGTCTCCGCGGATCAGGGCACCGGGGCCGCGACGGGGCTCCTCGGAAACGGGAATGGCACCTTCGGCGCCGCCGTGTCCTACCCGGCATGCAACAACACCAAGGCGCACGAAGTCGCACTGGCGGATTTCAACAACGACACCCGGCAGGACATCGTGCTCACGTGCCATGGCAACAACTACGTGAGCGTTCTGCTCGGCCATGGCAACGGCACATTCCAGACCGCCGTCAATCACACGGTGGGCAGCGCGCCTCATTCCGTCGTGGCGCTGGACTTCAACGGCGATTCGAAAGTCGATATCGCGGTCGCCAACCGCAACTCGAACACCGTCAGCATCCGCCTGGGCGATGGCTCGGGCGGGTTCGCGGGCGCGGTGAACTACCCTGTGGGCAACGGCCCGCACAGCGTGCGCGCCGGCGATCTGAACGGCGACGGCCGGCTCGACCTCGTCACCGCCAACGACCTCGACAACTCGGTCAGCGTGCTGCTCGGAAACGGCAATGGCACGTTCACGTCGAACAGCAGCTTCGTGACCGGCCCGGTACCGAAATCGGTCGCACTGGTCGATCTCGATGCCGATGGCGCGCTCGACGTGGTCACCGCCAACACCGGCGGGAACTACCCCACGTGCTGCAACCCTGGCGGCGATGAAGTTTCGGTTCTGTACGGCAATGGCGCAGGCGGGCTCGGCACGCCGCAGAACTTCACCGTCGGCACGACGCCGTTCTCCGTGGCGGCGGCGGACTTCGACGGTGACGGGCGTCCGGACCTAGCAACAGCCAACTGGCATGGTAACTCGGTGAGCGTGCTCATCAACCAGGCGGACGGCGTGCAGGTCTCGCTCTCGTGGCAGCCCTCCACGGATGCGGGCACGGGACGCGCGGGCTATCGCGTGTACCGTGGAGGCGCACAGATCGCAACTACCGCCGTGCCGTCGTACACGGATCGGAACGTGCAGCCCCGCACCCCGTACAGCTACGAAGTGAGCGCCTTCGACAACGCGCACCCCCCCAACGAGTCCGCGCGGTCGGCGCCGGTGAACGTCACCACTCCGGTGCCCTGAAGAGCCTGTCAGGTGGGCCTGGACGCCAGGGACCGGCGTCTTTCCGCCAGACAGGCGACTTGCGCCGCATACGGACGTATTGCGACAGGATGACGGCCCTTGGCATCGAGCATTCGCCTCCGTAGCATCGCGCCTGCTCGATGAACACACCCATCGCACGGGACTTGCTCGCCGGATGATCAGCGTCGTTGTCTGCACATTCAACCGGGCGGCGGCGCTCACACGGTTTCTGGAACAACTCACCACGCTCACCACCCCCGTGAACGGGCGCTGGGAGCTCGTGGTCGTCGACAACAACTCCACGGACGGCACTCGTGAAGTGATTGAGCGCTTTCGGACTCGGTTACCCGTGCCGCTGGTCTATCACTTCGAGCCGCGGCAGGGGCTCGCCTTCGCGCGCAATGCCGGCGTTGCACGTTCGCGGTTTGATCTCGTTGCTTTCACTGACGATGATTGCCTGGTCACCAGCAACTGGCTGGTGCGCATCGAGCACGAGTTCCAGTGGGACCCGACGCTCGGAGTACTCACCGGTCGCGTGGAGGCCGTCGAAGGACTTCCCGAGGATGTGTCAACGCGCCGTGAGACGACCCGCGCGGAAGTCACCACGCTGGCGGATATTCGCCGCTACACAATCGGGTGCAACATGGTGTTCCGGCGCAGCGTGCTCGAGAGCGTGGGGCCTTTCGACACCTGCCTGGGTGCCGGCACACCCTGCCGCGCGGGCGAGGATTCGGATTTCGTGTACCGCGCCCTGCGCAAGGGTCACCGCGTGGTGTACAGCCCGGAACTCCTCATTGCCCACGCCCACGATCGCGTGGATTCGCACGCTATTCTCAAGCTGCAGCGGGGATACCTGAAAGGCCGCGGCGCATTCTATTGCAAGCACGTGCTCTCACTGGATCTCAACATCGCGCGCCATCTCTACTGGGAACTGAAGGGGCTCTTCGTTCGCCATGCTACGGCAACCCCCGGCGTGCCCCGGCTTTCCCGCCGCGAGGTATTTCTGGGCCTGGTGCACGGCGCTGTGCTCTGGATGTCCTGCACGCTGCTGCAGACGCTGCGTCGCTAGGGCAATGCGAGCGTCACCACATCTGATCCGGCCAGCACGGTGATGAACTGCCGGCCGCCCGCGGTGTAGGTCACGGGTGCCGACACGATCTGGCCGCCCAGTCGAAGTCGCCAGAGCTCCTCACCCGTGTGCGCGTTCAGGGCAAAGAGGCTCTCCAAGTCGCCGCCGAACACGACGCCCCCCGCTGTGCTCAGGAGCCCGCCAGTTTCGCCGTGCCTGAACCGGGCGGGGTGCGCGTGCTGCCAGCGAATCTGGCCGGTCGTCAGCTCGATGGCCTTGACCGCCACTACCAGTTTCTCATTCGGCACCATCTGAGTATCGCCGCCGGGATACTTGCTGCCGACGCGATACTCGTCGTCGGACGAGCGGAAGTAGATGCTGCCCCGATCAATTGTCGGCACGTATGCGAGTCCCGTGAGCGGACTGTAGGCAGGCGACCACCAGTTCGTGCCGCCCGTTACGCCCGGATATACGAGCGTGCCCTGCCGTGAGGGAATCGCCGAGCGCCGCGCGTTCGGCCGCCCTTGGGCATCGAGACCGTCCGCCCAGCTCTGGCGCACGAACGCAGTGCCGGCGAGGAACTTGCCGGTCGTGCGATCGAGCACGTAGAAGAACCCATTGCGATTGGCGAGCGCGAGCAATCTGCCGGAAGTGCCCGGCCACGGCGCGTCGATCAGCATGGGTATCTGCGTGGAGTCCCAGTCGTGCTCGTCGTGTGGCGTGAACTGGAAATGCCAGCGTCGCTTGCCCGTATCGGGATCAACGGCGATAACCGAGTTCGAATAGAGGTTGTCGCCACTGCGCTCGTTGCCGTAGAAATTCGGCGCGGGATTACCTGTGGTCCAGTAGATGAGGCGCAACTTCGGATCATACGTGCCCGTTAACCAGGTGGGGGCACCGCCGGTCTGCCACGAATCGCCTTCCCAGGTCTCGTGGCCCGGCTCACCGGGCGCCGGCACCGTGTAATGGCGCCACAGCCGCTCTCCGGTTGTAGCGTCATACGCGTCGAGGAAGCCGCGAATGCCATACTCTCCGCCGGCCACGCCGGTGATGATCTTGTCTTCAATGGCGAGCGGCGCGCCGGTAATGCTGTAGCCTTCTTCGTGATTTGCCACTTGCACATCCCAGCGAACGCGGCCGGTGGTGGCCTCCACTGCAACGAGATGCGCGTCCAGCGTGCCCAGATAAACGGTATCTCCCGCCAGCGCGACCCCGCGGTTCACGGACCGGCAACACGCGTAGAGCTTGGAAGGCAGCTCGCGCGAGTACGTCCAGAGCACCTCGCCCGTACGCACATCGAGGGCATGAATCTGATTCGGCGCGGAGGTCACGAACATGACGGAACCGCGCACGAGGGGTGTGCCTTCCAGGCGGTCCGCCTGATCCGGGATTTGCCTGAGCCATTCGATGCGCAGCGCGTGCACGTTCTGCGCATTGATTTGCGTGAGCGCACTGTGCCGGCGCCCATCGTAGGAGCCGGAGTACGTGAGCCACTCATCGCGGGGCGCGTTCAGGTTGCACAGCACTGCGGTGTCCAGAGCGGAAAATTCTCTTCCGATGGGCGGCACGGAGCTCTCACCTGCAGGCACGAGCACCGAGTTCAGATAGGCGACAAGCCGCCACACGGAGCGGTCGGACAAGTCCTGCCCGACCATGGGAGTGCCCTTCACCCCGACCGTGATGGTGCGGAAGAACGCCCAGTCGCTGCGCCCCTGTTTGAAGGCCCGGTCCACCAGTGATGGCCCGCCGGCCCCGCCTCGGGCCTCGGCACCGTGACACGACGCGCAGCGTTCCTGGAACAGCTTCGCGCCGGCTTCGATGTCCGCCGCGGAACGCAGCGGATTTCGGATCACCAGGAACGGATTCGGCGTGCTGGCGAGCGGCTCGAGATAGATGCCACTGCCGGGCATCATCATCTTGATGAGGTGCCGCCAGCCGATGTTCTCGATCTCGCCGGTGCCCTTGTTCCAGAGGATCGTGGCACGCCAGTGCGCCGCCGGCACCAGCCAGATCACGAGCAGCAACGATGCGACGAGCGCGGCCGCCACGCGCGGAACGATGCGGGGCGGCCCCGAGGGCGGCGGCGCGCCTGCGCGCGCTCGCGCAGGCGCATAGGAATCGAGGATGACATCCGCGGACGCTCCGTCGAGCACCGGGGCGTCCGCCCCCTCGACAGGCGCCCCTTCCGCGCCGCGCTCCGACGGTCCGCGCTCCGGGCTCGCAGCGTTTCGCACAGGTCAGCTCAAACGGCGGCTCGTCAGGGCTCGATGACCTCAACCGCGGGGATCGGCACGACGAAGCGGCCACCCCAGTCACGGATGTACGAGTGCTGGCTGACGATCTCCTGCCGGAGGTTCCAGGGCAGGATCAGCACGTAGTCCGGACGCGCCTCGCGCAGCGCTTCCGTAGGCAGGATCGGAATGTGGGCCCCGGGCGTGAACTTGCCGTGCTTGTGGGGACTGCGGTCCACCGTGAAATCGAGCAGGTCGGTGCGGATGCCGCAGTAGTTCAGGAGCGTATTCCCCTTGCCCGGCGCACCGTAGCCGACCACCTTCTTGCCCGCCTCGCGCGCATCGATGAGGAAGCGCAAAAGCTTGCGTTTCGTGGCGCGTACCTGCTCCTCGAATCGCGCGTAGGTACGCACGTCCCAGAGGCCGTACTCGGACTCCTCACGCTTCAGCCGCTGCGCGGCGGCGGAAATGACCTTCGACGCATCATCGGCGTGGCAGGCGTAAATGCGAAGCGAGCCGCCGTGAGTGGGTATCTGCTCCACGTCGAAGAGGCGCAGCCCGTGGTGCGCGAAGATGCGCTCGACGGCACCGAAGGATAGATACGAGAAGTGCTCGTGATAAATGGTATCGAACTGGTTCTCCTCCATGAGACGCACCAGATGCGGGAACTCCATGGTGATGACCCCGCCCGGCGCCAGCAGGATCTTCATGCCGCCGACGAAGTCGTTGATGTCCGGCACGTGCGCGAGCACGTTGTTCCCGAGGAGGAGCTGCGGCTGGCCGTGCTCCTGCGCGATCTCCCGCGCGGTTGCGCGCCCGAAAAACTTCACCGTTGTGGGGATGCCCTTCTCGATGGCCGCCCTCGCCACGTTCGCGGCCGGCTCGATGCCCAGGCAGGGCACGTTCATGCGCACGAAATGCTGGAGGAGATATCCGTCGTTGCTGGCAATCTCCATGACCAGCGACCCGGCACCCAGCCCGAGTCTTTCCTGCATGGCCACGGCGTACCGGCGGGCGTGCTCGACCCAGCTGTCGGAATAGGAGGAGAAGTACGCGTAATCGCTGAAGATGTGGTCTGGCGTCACGTACTGCTCGAGCTGCACCAGGAAGCAGGCATGACACACCCACACGTGCAGCGGATAGAACGGCTCCATGTGGTTGAGCTGTTCGGCCGCCAGGAAGCTTTCGCAGAGGGGCGAGTTGCCCAGATCGACAAACGTGTGGGTCAGACCTTCACCGCAGAATCGGCAGGCGGCCATGGCTTGCTTCTTATCCCTGCCGCCCGTTAGCGGCATCACAAAATCTGGCCTTCCAGATTACCGCCGACCCCTTCACTGCGTACACTAAATCCATCACGCTTCTCGCGAGGCCGCATCGAGGCCCTCCCCCAAGAAGGATGCGAGATGACTTTGCTGTTACATGAGCTGCTGCTGGAACGTGCAGCGGCCAGCCCGGCGCTGCCGGCCCTCGTCCACCGGGACAACGCGCTCACCTACGGCGCGTTGGCCGCCCAGGTGGAGGCCTGTGCCCGGGGACTCCGGACGCTCGGCCTCGGGCGTCACGAGCGCGTCGCGGTATTCCTGCCCAAGCAGTTCGAAACCGTCGTTGCGATGTTCGGTGCAGCGCGCGCCGGCTGCGTGTTCGTGCCAGTCAATCCCGTCCTCAAGAACGCGCAGGTCGAGCACATCCTGCGTGACTGCAACGTGCGGGTGCTCGTCACCTCGCCCGAACGGCTCGCCACCCTTACGGGAGCGCTCGGTAACGCTCCGGATCTGAGACACGTCGTTCTCGTGGCCGGCTCCGGTGAAGCGAGCGCTCCGGCGGGCGTTACTGTCTCCGGGTGGACCGATCTGCTGTCCCAGACCGGTGCTGCATCCGCGCATCGCGTGATCGATGCGGACATGGCAGCGATTCTGTACACCTCCGGCAGCACCGGTAAGCCTAAGGGCGTCGTGCTGTCCCACCGGAACATGGTCACGGGCGCGTTCAGTGTCTCGCAGTACCTGGAGAACACCTCAGAGGACCGCCTGCTCTGCGTGCTGCCATTCAGCTTCGACTACGGACTCAGCCAGCTCTCCACGGCTTTTCGTGTTGGCGCGTGCGCTGTGCTGATGGAATATCTGTTCGCCCGGGACATCCTCACGGTCGGAGCGAAGCAGGGCATCACGGGCCTCGCCGGCGTGCCGCCACTATGGTCACAGCTTGCCGATCTCGAGTGGCCCGACCCTCTCGTCAGGTCGCTCCGGTACATTACGAACTCCGGCGGCGCAATGCCCGCCAGCACCCTGCGCAAGCTGCGGGACGCACTGCCGCACACGCAGGTGTTCCTGATGTATGGCCTCACGGAGGCGTTCCGCTCCACGTACCTGTCGCCATCGGAGATCGACAAACGCCCCGGCTCCATCGGCAAGGCCATCCCGAACGCCGAAATCATGGTCGTTCGCCCGGATGGCACGCCTTGCGATCCGGAGGAGCCCGGCGAGTTGGTGCATCGCGGATCGCTCGTCGCGCTCGGCTACTGGAATGACGCGCAGAAGACGGCGGAGCGCTTCCGCCCCGTGCCCGGACAACCGGACGGGCTCATGCTGACGGAAATTGCCGTCTGGTCCGGGGACATGGTACGCAAGGACGCCGACGGCTACCTGTACTTCGTCGGCCGACGCGATGAGATGATCAAGACCTCCGGATACCGCGTCAGCCCCACAGAAGTGGAGGAAGTGGTTTTTGCGACAGGCCTCGTGGCGGATGCCGCAGCTGTCGGCGTTACCCACCCGGCGCTCGGGCAAGCCATCGTGCTCGTTGCCGCACCTGCGCCGGGCCGCTCGCCGAGCACGGAGGATCTGCTGGGCGCCTGTCGCAAGGAACTGCCCGCATTCATGGTTCCGCTGCACGTGGACTGGCGGCAGGAGCTGCCGCGTAACGCGAACGGGAAGTACGATCGCGCCCTGCTCGCCCGCGAGCTGCAAAACCTGTTTGCCACCAACGCCGCATGACCATCCACTTTCCGCAGCACGCCCCCCTTGAGCATTTCACCGTAGAGGACGACTGCCTCTGTATTGGCGGGCGGAAGGTAACGGAGCTCGCATCCGACGCGGGGCGCACGCCCTTCTACGCATACGACCGCGCCGCCATCACGTCGCGATTGCGCACCTTGCGCAGCACCGTGCCGCAAGGCATTTCGCTGCACTACGCCGTGAAGGCGAATCCCATGCCCGCCCTCGTTCAGCACATCGTGCCAGCGGTGGATGGTGTGGACGTAGCATCCGTGCGGGAGATGCAGGTTGCGCTCGAAGCTGGTGCGCGACCTGAAACAGTCAGCTTCGCGGGTCCCGGCAAAACGGACGCGGAACTTGTCGCCGCTGCCGCCGCGGGGATCATCATCAACGTGGAATCCGAACGCGAGATCGCCGTTCTCGCCCGCATCGGCCAGGGCGTGGCCCGCAAGCCGCGCGTCGCCATCCGCGTGAACCCGGATTTCGAGCTGAAAACCTCCGGCATGAAGATGAGCGGCGGCCCGAAGCAGTTCGGCATCGATGCGGAGCGGGTGCCGGACGTGCTGCGCTCGCTGGCCGGCGCACCGCTCGAGTTCGTCGGATTTCACATCTTCTCCGGCTCGCAGAATCTGCGACCCGAAGCGCTCGTGGAGGCTCAGCAGAAAACGCTGGCGCTCGCGAACGAGCTCGCGCAGTTCGCGCCTTCGCCCGTGCGTCTGCTCAACATCGGTGGCGGGTTCGGCATTCCGTACTTCCCCGGCGAGCAACCGCTCGATCTGGCGCCCATCGCGGCCAATCTCCGGCAACTCGTCGCGGACGCACAACGCACGCTGCCCGAGGCGGAACTGGTCATCGAGCTGGGCCGCTACATCGTCGGCGAAGCGGGCGTGTACGTCTGCCGCGTCATCGATCGCAAGGTCTCACGCGGCCAGGTCTTTCTCGTCACGGACGGTGGCCTGCATCACCATCTCGCGGCCTCCGGTAACTTCGGGCAGGTGATACGCAAGAACTATCCCGTCCTTGTGGCAACGCGAGTGAACGCGCCAGAACGCGAGCGCGTGTCGGTGGTAGGGCCGCTCTGTACACCGCTCGATCTGCTCGCGGACCGCATGGAGATGGCTCGTGCCGAGCCCGGCGATCTCATTGCAGTTTTTCAATCCGGAGCGTACGGGCTCACCGCGAGCCCGCTTCAGTTTCTGAGTCACCCGCCACCAGCTGAACTTCTCGTATGAATCTGCGGAGCGCAGCCATCGTGCTCTGTGCAGCTGGCGGCAGTGGGCTGCTCGTTGCCGCTGCAGCGCTCCTCTTGTGGGTGAAGTCGCCTCAGGATGTCGTGCAGCTTCGCAACTCGCTGTTGTACGAAGTCGCCCCCGAGGGCGCTTACGACTGGACGCCTGCGGAAGTCCCTCAGGACTTCATGCTCGAGCGCGCTCCCGCACCCCATGCCGTGGAGGCATTCGCACGCGATGCTCTCCGTAAAAGCGCGGGCAACTCGGAGTTCGAGAAGGCTCTGCAGCTCTCTGCAGCCCTCGTCCGCAATCGCACGGTGGACTGGCGCAGTGATGCGGAACCCATTCAGGCAGACACGCAAACCACACTCACCGAGATCTCGCAGCAAGGGCTTGGATACTGCGCCGATTACACGCAAGTGCTGATGGGCCTCGCTCACGCGGCCGGCATCGACATACGCGAGTGGGGCATGGCATTCGGCGCATACGGTGGCGAGGGTCATGCCTTTGTGGAGGTGTACGACCATACCCTCGGCAAGTGGGTGTTCCTCGATCCGTTCTTCTCGTTCTACGTTACGAACCAGGCAGGAGTGCCGCTCTCGGCAGGTGAGTTCCGGGAGGCGCTGCTGAGTGGCCGCGCGGGCGAGACCGTGCACCTCCTGCCCATCGATGCGGCGAAGTTCGGCTTCAAGTCGCCAGAACATGCACTGAAGTACTACAACCGCGGCGCGCCCCGTTTTTACTTATGGTGGGGCAACAACGTCTTCAGCTACGATGCGAATCCGGTTGTCCAGAGATTGGGACAAGGTTCTCGGACGGCCGGACAGATCGCCGCGATCCTGCTGCACGTGCAGCCCAGACTCGTGCTCGCACAGGCATATGTGGATGCGGACGCACTCGGGCACCTGTATCTAACGCGAGTCGTCCTGTATGTGGCGGGCGTGTACTCGGTACTACTCGTTGCCGGCATATGTCTCGTGCCAGTGGCGCGCAGATCGGGCACTCACATGCGCGAAATCTGAGTGATTTGCAGCGATTGTCGCGGGATGCAGACTGATTGCATTTTCGATTTTCGTTGTCGAAACTGGCTCGCGCTTGGAGCCGGACCCATTCGTTGAAATCCGCGGAATGTCGCTCGCACAAGGTCCGGTCGGAGTGGAGACAGAACACATGCCTGAAATGCATTCGCGTCCCGTCCGCGGGACGACGGTCCTTGCGGCCCTCGCGCTGCTCGGGGCCGCCGGTGGAGCCGGCGCACAGGTCGCCGACCGCGAGGCCGATTGGAAAGCACGCAGCACGGCGGCCGGTGTCATCAACGCCAATACATTCAACTACGCCAGCAAATCAGAACTTCTGAACGCGGCGGCGGGATACACTGACTCACTTCCCGGCAACGAGATCGGCCTCGAATCCTCGATCAATCTCAGTGGCAGCAACGCATTGCGCATCACCACCTACGGCGCCGCCTCCAAGAATGGCGGTTCGTGGGCGGACTATCTCGATGGCGAGCAGGGCAACAAGTACACGGAATTCTATTTGCAGTTCGCCGTGTTCCTGCCCACGAACACGCTCGCGTGGCGCTCTGAGGGTGGCGACGGGCAGCTGAAGCTCGTGAACATCGAGCAGTACGGCGCCGGTCAGGTGACGGTGGTCAACCCGAAGTTCCTGGGCTTCCCGGGCATCATGCTGAACGGACTCACGGTCCAGACGCGCACTTTTTCGAATCATCCCGTTCCCGGCGTGGGCACGGAATACGCGTATCAGCCCGCGATCGACACCGGCACGCCCGCCTCGCCCGCCACGGCGTGCGAGTTCTGGTCACGCTATGGTCCGACGCGCGGCGCCACGATCGTGGACAGCTACGGCACGAGCGCCACTTCGTATCTGTATGACCGGGGGTTCACGTACGGTTGGCCCAATTCCTGTGCGGCAAAGGGTGGCGTGCCGTTCAACCTGGACGGCTGGACAGTCATCGAGGTGCATGTGCAGTACAACGAGAGCAACCCCGGCGCATCCACCGTGCGCGCGTGGGCTGCACCCTATGGCGGAACCCCACGCCTCATTCTCAATGAGGTGGGCAATGCGTCTCTCGGCAGCAACTCGGAGATTTATCGGCGGTTCGAGCTGATGAACTACGACACGCCGCGTGTCTCCGAAAGCGACCGCCCGCCGATGTACACCTATTTCGATGAGGTGATCGTCTCGACGCAGCCCATCAAGTTCCCGGGCGGGCATGCGCTGCCGTTCGCGGCCACGCCGCCCGAAAGCGGTGGTGGCGGCGGCGGGGACAGCAGCGCACCGCCTCCGACCTCACCGCCCGTGAGCAGCAGCAGCCCCTCGTGGCTCTCCTCGATCGCGCCGGGCACGTGGCAGGCCATCAGCCAGAACACGCTCGCCGATGTGGATCCCGCCAAGGATCCAAATGCGAACCCGAACTATCCCAACTCGCCGCCCTGGGCCGGCAATGAGGGGCAGTCCGCTGTCATCGAGGTGTGGAACGGCGGCGCATACGCGAAGCGGTTGGGCAAGTTCGGCTCACTCGTCGCGTATGGTGGTGGACATGCGGCGTACTACGGTTCCGAGGTCTATGCGTTCGACCTCGAGACGCGCAAGTGGACACGCCTGTCGAATCCGTACAAGGGTCCGTTCAACTGGCCCTACCCGAATGGCGAGTATCCGGACGGCTCGGCCATTCCGCCGCACACCTTCGACTTCGTGGACTACCACCCGGCCACCAACTCGTTCATCGTGCTCAAGGGGCAGGACGAGCTCGGACCGCCCTCGAACGAGACCTCGGTATCTGTCGCGCACCTCTTCGATCTCAGCACGAAGACGTGGCGCCGCAGTCCGATCAACGCGGGCAAGAAAATCTATTCTGGCGGCTACAGCGTGTACGACTCCTCCCGAGACGTGTTCTGGGTGGAGGGCGGCTCCTCGAGCGACACGTTCGCGAAGTTCGATCCGAATGCGAAGAACGCGGACGGCACGTACGGCCGGTGGACGAACTATCCCTGGAAGCTGCAGGCTACCAACAGCGTCGCGGCCTATGACCCGGTGCATGATCTCTTCGTGGTCACCGCGTTCCGCAACAGCAGCAACGTCTATGCGGTAGACCTCAAGAACCCCGAGGGCAACGAAGTCGCGCTCAAGCAAGGCGGCACGCCCCCGGAGAAAGTGCAGTCTCACGGCTGGGAGTGGTCGCCCGCGCGCCAGGCGTTCATCTACTATGCAAGCGGCGATGGGGTCTACGAGTTCAAGTTGCAGGGTACGGACTGGAAGACCGGCACCTGGATGTGGACGAAACTGACCTCCAGCTCCAATTCCGTCGTCCCCGAGAACATGGTCGTGAACAACGGCGTCTTCAGCCGGTTCCGCATCGCCAGCTTCGCGGACGGAGATGTTGGATTCGTCTACAACCGCGTGGACGGGCCGGTGTACGCCTTCCGTCTGCCCGGAGGCCCGGCGAAGACGGTGCGGCCCAAGCCGCCCACGAATCTTACGGTCCAATAAGTCAGGCCTTCCGGCCGCAGGAGCGCCGTGCCGAGGGGCACGGCGCCCCTGCATCCACCCGACTCGGGTGATCGGTCCGCGCGGACCGCAGCACGACATCGGTATTCTGTGAAGTGGCGGTGCCCGCGGACCTTGCACGCCTCTGCCTGCCCGCACAGAATTGCTCCATGTCTCCCCGTTCCCTGCTTCGCGGCGCCGTGCTCCTGCTGTTGTTTGCTGCAGGTGCGGCGCGCGCGGCGGAGATCGTCACCGTCCCCAATGAGCTCGAATGGGCCGCGTGGCCCGAGTTCTGCCGCGCGCGGTTCGTGGTGTCGGCTGCCGGACGCAATTCGGCCATGAAGCGGCGGGTGCCGCCCAGCCAGACACAGCTCTGGGAGTCTCGCCTCGGGGACTGGTGGTACGCGCTTCATCATCATTGCGCCGGCCTCCTTCTCCAGTCGCGCGGGCGGCTCGAGCCAAACGCCAAGCAACGGCAATATCTCTTCAGGACAGCAATCCGCGAGTTCCAGTATTCGCTGGACCGTACAACGCGCGGCACGTATGGTTTCTCGGAATCTGTCACACAGCAGGGCAACACCTTCCGCCTGCTCGGCGATGACGTGTCCGCTCTCGAGGCGTACGACCTTTCGATCGCCACGAATCCGACCTATGCGCCAGCCTACGCGGCGAAGGCGTTGTACTACCGCGACGCCGGCAAGAGCGACGAAGCGCTCGAGGTGCTGCTCGCCGGCGACAAAGCTGTCGGAGGCCAGTCCGCCGAGATCCACTATTTCCTGGGCATGACCTATTTCGAGCGTGGCGAGTATGAGAAAGCCCGTGAGCACGCGCGGGGCGCTTATTCACGCGGCTACAATCTCCCGGCCTTGCGCAACAAGCTCGCCAGCGCCGGGTTCGCGCTTGATCCCTGAGCTTGATTCCAGCGAAACGCCCTCTTCCCGCGCGCATGCAGGCACGGCACGTGTAGCGATGTCTCGGCACCTGCTCGTCGTTGCGTTCCACTTTCCGCCTATCCAGGCCAGCAGCGGCGTGCATCGCACGCTGGGCTTTGCCCGGTATCTGGGCGATTACGGCTGGCGCGTCACGGTGCTCACGGCACAGCCGCAAGTTTACGAGAGCGTCCGTGAGGACAATGTTCGTCTGATTCCGGAAGGTGTTCAGGTCGTGCGAGCACGCGCGTGGGATGCCGCCCGACACTTCTCCATTCGGGGCCGCTACTTGCAAGCCCTCGCGCTGCCGGATCGCTGGCAGAGCTGGATTCTGGGCGGCACTCTCGCCGCGCGCCGCCTCATCCGCAAAGATCGCGTCGACGCCGTTCTCACCACATTTCCCATCGCGTCGGCGCATGTGATCGGGTTGGTGCTGAAGCGCATGACCGGGCTCCCCTGGATTGCGGACTTCCGCGACCCGATGGCGCAGGAGGCATATCCCACGGATGAAGCCACGCGCAAAGCGTATCACTGGATTGAACGGCGCGTGTTCAAGGCGGCGGACCGGGTTACGGTGACCACGCCTGGCACCGCCGAGTACTACCACGCGCGGTATGGCAGCGGCGGCACGGCTCCGGTCCGTGTTATCGAAAACGGCTTCGATCCGAGCCCGTTCGCACAGCTGGCGGCGAACGCTACGTCAGCAAAAAGTGAGTCACGCAAGCTTCTGCTGCTACACAGCGGCGTGCTCTATCCGGCAGACCGGAACCCGGAGCCGTTCTTCCGTGCCCTGGCAGACCTGCGCAAGGCCGGCGTCGTGTCTTCAAACAACGTGGAAGTTCGATTCCGCGCAAGTGGATTCGAAGAGCAGTACAACGCGCTCACCGCACGCTACGGCCTCGCGGACATGGTGCATCTCGCCCCGGCGATGCCGTACGTTGAAGCATTGGAAGAGATGGTATCCGCCGATGCGCTGCTGCTCTTCCAGGCGCGCACGTGCAACCGCCAGATTCCGGCCAAGCTGTACGAATACTTGTGCGCGAGCCGCCCGGTGCTGGGGCTCACAGATCCCGAAGGAGATAGCGGCCGCATCTTGCGCGACATGCACATCACAGGAATCGCACCTTTGGAAGAACCCGAGGCGATCCGCACGATGCTCCAGGCCGCCCTGCCGCAAATTCGCGCGGGTACATACTACGTACCTCCCCGAGACGCCGTCATGCGCTATTCGCGTCGGGATCGCGCGGGAGAGCTGGCGGCACTGCTGCAGGAGATCGCCTAGTTCTCACCGACCCCGTGTGCGCGCCCCGCGTCCGCTATACGGGTCCTTATTTGCCGTTCAGCACGAAAGAATCGGTCAGAGCCGATTCTGCAGATGAGCTCCGTCAGCGCTTGCGACCTACGAGCTGGGTATACGGCGTCATCACGTGCCCGAGAAACTTGAGCGGCGGCACTGCCCGGATCACGCGTGCTACCTTCTGGCGCCTGTCTTCTGCATAGCGTGCGATCAGGTCGAAGCGATCCAGCACATCCAGCCCCAGCCCGGAGAAGACACGACCGAGACCGTACGGGGAAAACCAGTGAATGGCAGGGTACTTCGCATGGCTCACCCACTCCGGATGTTTCGTCAACGCCAGCTGCACGCAACGGCGCTTTACGGGCGCGGGATACCAACTGTAGAGCGGTAGGTCGTACTCATGCTGCACAGGACACAGCCAGTTCGATGTAGAGACATAGAGAACGCCGCCCTTGCGCAGCACACGAGCGGAATCCTGCAGACATCCATGCCAGTCCTCCACGTGTTCGAGCAGTTCCGGGAGCATCACGATGTCGAATGTGTCGCTTTCCCACGGAAGCTGCTGTGCGGTTCCGACGAAGTACTCCACACTCAGGCCCGCTGACACTGTACGCTTTCGCGCGATCTCGATGAGATCCGTGTTCACGTCGATGCCACTGACCACGCAGCCGGATTCGGCCCAGATGCGGCTGAACGTGCCGGCGCCGCAGCCGATATCCGCTACTCGCAGCGGCCCCTGCGCGCGTACACCCGCCTGCACCCTGAGAATGAGATCACGCGTCTGCGTGAAGCGGCGATGCGTTTCCGCACTGATGCTCTCGCGCTCGTAGTACGCGACGAACGGATCCTGAGCCCTTGCCTCATTCGCCGTTGCGTGAGCCACGCCCTGTTCAGTCATGAGAGATACCCTCGGTCAGCCGCGGGAGAAGAGCCGTGCGAACATCGTGCGGCAGCTCGCGAAGAACGGCCCGGTGTCTCGCAGATGCAGGTAGGGAAACACGGGGCGCAGCGCCCGCGGATCCGGCCCACGCGTGAGCAGGAACCGTAGCCAGGCGAACGGGTCGCGATCCGTATCGAACCACACGCGCCGGTTTTGCATGCGCACGGGCGGCAGTTCGCGGCCGATGACGTACGCGTACTCAATGTAAGGGAAATTCACGCCATTCGACACGCACACGTCCAGGCAGTACTCGGTGCGCCCGACATTCGGCTCGATGAGCCAGAGCTGGCCGCTTGCGTCCTGCTTGAACTCCACGGCGAGTGGACCTGTCAGCTCCAGACCCTTCACCAGCTGGAGCGAAGCCTGATACACGCGCTCGTCCGGGTATGGCTCCATCACCGTGCCCTGGCCCATGCCATCCGGGCCGGCCCAGGCCTTCCGGCCGTCGAAGCGCGCGATGGGCGTACCCCGATCCAGGAACAGATTGCAGAAGCGCAGAGTCGTGGGCCCGCCGGGAATCCACTGCTGGACGACGAAGGGCAGGCTCGTGGCGTGCCGGCGTGCGAGCTGCACGATGTCTTGGAGACTGCGCGCGATCACCGCCTTGAAGCCACCCATCGGCAGGGCCGGCTTCACGATTGCGGGAAACGGAACGCGCTCGAGCACCGCTGCGCCGTCCTGCTCACCCTCATAGTCCACCGTTGCAGGCACCTTCACTCCGTTTGCTGCACAAACGTCCGGAAGGTTGTTCTTGCTCTGCAGCCGCAGGACCGTGTCGCGGCTCGCTTCCCAGCTGATGCGGTAGTAAGGCGCGAGCCTGCCCCAGTTCTCGGCGACTTCCTTTACCATCTTGTCATTCATGAGGAAGAGCACGGGACGTGAGGGCCAGGCGTAGCGCCTGGCGAGATCCACGAGCGTGTTCGCAAGCCCCGGCCCGTTGATGGGCCCTGCCCTCACCACGGTTGCCAGTCTCGTGCGAAAGCCTGGAAGGCGGCTGTCCGTTTCCACCGCGATGACGGAAACGCCGGCACTCGTGAGCGCGCGCGTTGTTGCAAGGCCGTGCGCACACAAGCCGACCACGACGGCCGGCGGTGCGAGTTGAGGCGCGTGTGACTCCAGAGCCGGAACGGTAACGCGTGCGGTAGAGCTCATGACGTGTGATTCAGCGGGCGGCAGGATGAGGTGATATCGGCCTGGGGGATGCGGCGGAGGCTTGCTGCGCCGGCACTGTGCAGGCCCTCGCCAGGTCGAAAAGCACGGCGAGCAGCACGAACATCCACCACTGCACTTCCGCCTTGATGTAATCGACGAATAGTCCCGCCACCAGAACCATGGTGAGAGCGCCCCCGACAGCCGCCGCCAGCAATGTGATCTCCGGCGGCAGGCCCTTGTTCGCCATGTTCTTCATGCGCACGAGCGTGCGAGCGACCCATAACCATCCGGCCAGGAAGAGGATCGCCCCGGGAATGCCCTGCTCGACCAGCGCGGTCATGAAGGTGTTGTGCGACGACCGCGCACGTTGTGATTCATCTCCCGAGCGCGTCGCCGAGAGATAGTACGTGTCGATGTATTGCGGGCTCAGCACGGCGGTGCCCCGATGGCCGGCCCCCAGGGGGTACTTCTTGGCCATCTCCCACTGCGCCCGCAAAAGCACGATGCGCGCTTCGGCGCTGCGGTCCACTTCCTCATCCTCCGCGGCGACGGCGGTGATGGTGTCCATGCGGTTCCAGAAGATGCCGTTCGCGAGAATTCCGAACAGGCTCAGCCCGAGAACCGCGTAGACATAGAAGGCGCGACGGTGAATGGCCGGTTTCATGTACCAGAGCGTGACGCCTGAAGCGAGCAGCGCCAGAAAGGCGCCCCGGCTGCCGGCGAGTACCATGGTGTTCAGCAGGAAGGGCATCGCAGCGAAAGCGAACCAGCGGCGCCAGTTCTTCTCGCCCAGGATGAACATCGCGGCGCAGCTCACCGCCGTGCCCATCTGCATGGCCAGGGCATTCGCCTCGTCGATGCCGGGGCCGCCAACACCCTCGAGCCGGCCGCTGACTCTTGTATTGTAGGCAATCCAGCCCAGGTAAAGGCATCCCGCGATGTGAGCCGCGAGAAATCCCAGCACCTTCTCGCGCGTATCGATCAGCCGGTAGCACAGGTAGAACAGGATGACGTACTTCGTGAAAAGCATCGTCAGCTGCATGTGATCCGAGAGTGATAGCGCCCAGAAGCTCTGGATCCAGAGCCACACCGTGTAGGCGATCAGCAGCTTCGCCGGCGTTGTCGAAATCCATGACGGCCTTCCCTGCACCGGTGGCACCCGGAAGCTTGCGATGAACGTGACTGCCGCGGCGAGAAGGGACCACCGCATGTCCGGCAAGGCTTCACCCCACCAGCGCGACGGCGGGTGCACGTAGAACACGGCGACGTAGGTATAGAGCCCCCACATGGGCCCGCGCACGAGTGCAAGCACTAACATGCCGGCGAATGCCAGCATGAATGCCAGGCCGGTCAGTGACACAGCCGCTCACCTCGCAACCACTCGACACAATGGTTGCTCGCAGCCTCGAGCGCACTTCGGCTTGCAAAGGTGTGATCAGCCCCGGGCAGATGGATCACGCTGACGTGCGGCCGCCGCATTGCGCGGCGCCAGGATCGCTCGCCATTGGCGAGGTCGACAAATGCCTTGGCCGTGAGGTCGCGCTTGCTGATCAGGAACAGGACCGGACCGCCGAAGGACTGAATACCTGCACGCATGCGATCGATGAACGCCCCGTCGCCTGCCGCGCCTGCACCCGATCGGTTACCGCGCGCGGCAGACACAGCACCCAGGAGCTGCCGGCCTGCCGTAACGGGCGAAAACTTGCCCGAAACCACCTTGCTCCAGAACGAGCGTTGAAACAGCCGCTGCAGATAGTAGTGCTTCAGATAAGAGCGAGCTTCGCTCGCCTCTGTGCGCACCCAGGGATTGGCAAGAACGAGTCCCAGTACGCGGCGGTCGCTCGTGCAGTACATGAGTGCGGCAGAGGCCGCATCACAAAGCCCCCAGAGCACCACACCACGCAGGCTGGGCATGCGCGCGATGAAGGCGTCGATGGCCGCGCGCACGTCCGTGGAAATCGCCTCGAACGTGCGAGGGTCTCCATCACTGTCACCCATCCCGCGAACATCGAAACGCAGCACCGGGAAACCACTGGCCGCAAGAGTGCGCGCCATGATCACGAACTGACGGTGACTGCCGACCCGGTACTGCGGGCCGCCGACGATGACGAGCACACCGACATCCGTCGCATTGGCCGACTGAACGTGGTGAAGCACGCCAACGAGCGCGTCACCTTCGCAGCCGAATACAACAGCTTCTTCGCTCATGCGGCACTCACCCGCGAGCACAAGACAGATACGCTCCGATCGATGAGTTCCGGTACCGTGACGATCTCCACGGAGGTCCAGAAGGCCCCTCCGGCCGTCGTGTGCACCGTGATGTCCGCGCCTTTCGAGCGTGCCTGGCTAATCGTCTGCGTGGACGGCGTGGGCAGGCCTGAGCCTTGCTCGCGTACGACCTCCATCCAGTCGAGCGGGCAATGGGACGAGCCGAGGAGCTCCCCGAGACGCACGGACTCGATCTGATCGGCCAGCCGACCGGTCAGTTCGTATCCGGCCACTTCGATCACCTCGCCCCTTTTGAGTCGGCTGCGCAGCTCTCCGACGGACTCCGCGCGATCCTCTTCCATCAAGGCTGCGGCAACTCGCAACCGCAGAAACTGGCTCAGAAAGCGCGCACCATCCGTCACAGGCTGCCAGAACACGCACCCTGATACGCCCGGCAAGCCATCCTGCATCGCCTCCATGGCGAGCGCGCATCCGAGGCGCGTCGCGAGCACACCTCTCACCGACCAGCCCTCACTCTCGGCCCAGCGCGCCGCGGCAAGCAGGTTAGACTTCCAGCGCTGCCAGTCCGCCTCACGGAACTCACCTTGGCTGTCTCCAGTGCCGTGCAAGTCGGGCAGCACGGTTGCGATGCCCTCCGATGCGAGCCGCACTGCGAGCTCCGTGTACATGCGGCGCGACTTGTTCATCTCCTCAGCGAACGGCGGCACCAGCAGCACCGCGCCTCTCACACTACCGTGTGGTGCACGGGCGAGGGCGAAGATCTGGCCGCCCGAGGAGTCAATGAACCGGGCGGTCACGCGCGCCGAGCTCAACTCTTCGTCTTTCCTTCGATGAAGCTTGCGAGCGAGCCCACGGTTTCGAACACGTCCGCCGAGACTTCGTCATCCCCAATCGTCACGCCGAACTCGTCCTCGATCATGGTCAGCACGGTGACGACCGCCATCGAGTCGAACTCCGGGATCGCGCCCAGCAACCGGCTCGAAGGCGCCAGCGCCTCCGCGCGCGCTCCGAGCTGCAGAGCGTCTGCGAGAATCTGTGTCACACGTCGTGCCGTATCCATCATCATCCCCATCTGAATCTTGTGTAATCCCAGCCTCATTGCCCGGGTGCCCGGGCCGTGGTCCAGGTCGTGTAGGTCTTGCCGCGGTAAGCCTCGATGATGCCTAGCGCGCTCGCCACATTGACCAGGCAGAAGTAGAACGGAACGGCGAAAAGGCGCGGAAACCCCGAATGGCGCCTCAAGCCATGGCCTGCCAGAGCCAATGCGTAGAAGAGGATCTGCAGCGCCAACGCTGCCGTGTAGATGAGGTTGCGCCCAGCCAGCATGATGCTCAAGGCGAACAGCACGACCAGGAAGAGCGGCACGAGCCACCGCAGCAGCTTGTGCGAGATCAGCTCGACCGCAAAGAGGCCATACCGGAAGGGGTTGAGCAGCCCTCGCAATGTTTGCAGCGCACGCCACGCACGGTTGACGATGCGCACCTTTCGGCGAAATTCCTTGCTGAAGTCTCCTGCGGCACGCTCATATGAGCGCGCCTCCGGCTCGTAGATGCAGCGATAGCCGCTGCGCACGATCTGCAAGGGGTTTACAAAGTCCGACAGCGCGTCCGCCCGCATGGGAACGAAGAGCGCCTTGCGGATCGCGTAGATCGCCCCATCCCCGCCGACCACCGAGCCAATCTGGCTTTCGAGACGCTTGATGCCGGTTTCGTACTTCCAGTACAGACCTTCGCTCTGCTCGGCCTGACCTTTGATGTCTGCGTACAGCGATTCGCCGATCACGGCTCCGACCGCGGGATCCGCGAAGTTGCGCAGCAACTTGGCGAGCGCATCCGGCGCATAAAGGGCGTTCGCGTCTGAAAACACAATGTATTCACCCCGGGCGCGCTGCATTGCTGCATTCAGGCCGAGGGTCTTGCCACCCCGCTCCGTCATGCGCAGCAGCTCCACGCCTTGCGACGCGAAGGACGCCACGATGGCATCCGTCCGGTCGTCCGAGGCATCGGATACCACGAGCACCTGCAGCCGGTCCCGGGGATAGTCCAGCTCCGCGCAGTTGCGAAGCTTTTCGGCGATGACCGCCTCTTCGTTGAACGCGGAAACGATCAGCGTGACCGGTGCATCCGCGGGCGCCTGTGCCACACGACGGACGCCGAGCACACGCCGCAAGGCGACGAGCAGCAGAGGATAGCCCGCGTACACGTAAACCACGCACGCGGCGGAAAGCCAGAACAGTGCTTCGATCATCATGCGCATTCGCTGCTGCTGCCCGGAGCATCCCCGACTGCGGCCGTCAGCCTCTTGCGCTGCTCTGACCCGATTGGGCCTCTCGGGTGGCTCGCGCCGCGTCCGTTCTTCGCATAAGCTTTGACCCGCGCGGCGTCCTAATGGTAGCGAAGGCCCGCCGGAAGGCTCATGAGCCAGTTCAAAGTTTACGCGCCGCTCGCGCCGTAAACTCGCTTTTTTGAGCCGCACGATTCCATACCATCGAACGAGCTTTTCGCCCGCTGACCCATGGCACTTCTCGGATTCTCCGGCCCCCTGCCGGGGGGGCATGACCCCGCCAGGCTCGCCCCGCCAAGTGGCCCCAACGGCGCTCTGGCGCGTGCTTGCAGCGTGGTGCGGGAGGGCTCCGAAGCCCTCTGCCGTGCGCCCTGGACGTATCAGGAAGGCGGCATCGCGGTGGGCTTGCAGGGGGCGCCGGTGTGGCATGGGGGCGGTGCGGAGCTCGTGCAGGAACCGAACCCGGCCCGGGCCGTCCTCCAGGCGTACCGCCGCTGGGGGCGGGATCTTTTGCAGCACCTGCATGGCGCGTTCGCCATCGCCCTCATCGACCGGTCCCGCGGTTCGGTGCTGCTCGCCATCGACCGCATGGGGATCGAGCGCCTGGCGTTTCGCGTTGCGGGCGAGAGCATCGTCTTCTCCACCTCCGCGGAACAAGCGGCGCGGCTTGCATCGGGCACGGCACGAGTGCGACCGCAGGCGGTATACGACTATCTCTTCGAACACATGGTCCCGGCACCCGAAACAGCGTTCGACGGCGTGCGCAAGTTGCGCGCGGCCACCGTGGCGGTGTTCGAGCGCGGCCAGCTGCGCATCGAGTCGTACTGGCGGCCGCGTTTCGTGGATGACGGCGCTGGCGCATCGTTCGAGGATCTGAAGCACGGCCTGCATTCGAGCCTGCGGGCCGCCGTGCAGGATTGCGCTCCGGGCGTCACCACTGGCGCCTTCCTCAGCGGTGGACTGGATAGCTCCACTGTCGCCGGCGTGCTGGGCGAGGTTACAGGTTCGCCGGCACAAACCTTCTCCGTCGGCTTCGGCGTGGATGCGTTCGATGAGCTGCATTACGCCCGCATCGCCAGTGCGCATTTCGGTACCCGGGCGCACGAGTACCACGTCACGCCGGAAGATATCGTTTCCGTGTTTGATGACGTCGCCGCGGCGTACGATGAGCCCTTCGGCAATTCATCGGCCGTCCCCACACTCATGTGCGCGCGCTTCGCCGTGCAGCACGGCATGACGCATATGCTGGCCGGCGATGGGGGCGACGAGCTGTTCGGCGGCAACGAGCGATACGCGCGGCAGTCCGTGTTCGAAGCGTACTACCGCATCCCACGGTTCCTGCGCAGCGCGCTTATCGAGCCCCTCGCATCGTGCATCCCGCAGGAGTTCGCGTTCGCACCGCTGCGCAAGGTGCGCAGCTACGTGGATCAGGCCCGCGTACGTCTTCCGGAGCGGCTCGAAACCTGGAACTTCATGTTCCGCACGGACGTTTCGCAGATGCTCGAGCCGGACTTCCTCGCGGCAGTGGACACGCGTGGTCCGATGCGCGTGATGCAGGAAGTCTACGACTCCGCGCCGACCACCTCGGTGCTCAACCGCCTGCTCTATTACGACTGGTACTTCACCCTCGCGGATAACGACCTGCGCAAGGTAAGCACCATGTGCGAGCTGGCGGGCATTCGCGTCTCCTTCCCCATGCTGGACACTCGCGTGGTCGAGCTGTCCACGCGGGTGCCGCCGGATCTCAAGATGCGCGGCACGGAGCTACGCACGTTCTACAAGCGCGCAATGCGAGGATTTCTTCCAGAGCAGACTCTGCGCAAACAGAAACACGGGTTCGGGCTGCCCTTCGGCGTGTGGCTGAAGACGCACGACGCATTGCGCGAGCTCATCGGCGGGCATCTGCAGAGCCTCAAGCGGCGCGGCATCGTGCGGCCCGCATTCATCGACGATCTGGTGCGCAGCCACCGAGACGGCCACGCCGGTTTCTTCGGCTATCCCATCTGGGATCTGGCCATGCTCGATGCGTGGCTCGGCGCGCACGCCGTATCCCTCTAGCCCGCCATGCGCGCATCCGCCGGTGCGGAAGGCACGGCCGGCGACCGCGTCGCCGTGATCGACCTGTGGCGCGGCTTCGCGCTCATCGGCGTGTGTGTCGTCAATTTCATCCACACGAACGATGACTTCCTGAGCCGCGCGCAGGCGGCGCTGCTGCCCACCTTCGATCTCGACTGGAAGACGAACCGGTTGGTCGAGCTATTCCTGGCGAACAAGTCGAACACGATCTTCACGCTGCTGTTCGGTATCGGAATGGCCATCCTCATCGAACGCGCGCAGCGCGGGGGAACTGCACCCGAGCGCCTCATCGCGCGGCGAATGGTCGTGCTTTTCGGCATCGGCATCGTCCATCTGCTGCTGTTCCCGGGCGAACTGCTGCACGTCTACGGCATCTGCGGAATTTTGCTGCTGGCGCTGCGCAGGGTACCGAGCCCGTGGCTCTTCGCTCTGGGAGCCACGCTGGCGATTTTTCCCCGCTGGATCTACGGCGAGTGGGCCTTCATCAGCGCTCATCTGGCCATTCCTCATAGCGTCGCACTCGAGAACACCACCGCTCGCGTGGGGCCGCTCACGGCGGACGAGCGGTACGCCCTGATTCACGGAGGCAGCGTGCCCGGGCTGCTGAAGGCAAACGTCGCCTTCGCGCTGGAGTCGTTCCATGATCCGGGGCGCAAGATTTTGCAGGGTCTGTACTTCTTCGGGCGCATGCTCCTGGGCTTTGCCTTCTGGCGTTCCGGACTGGCGCAACGCTTGTTTGCGGTGGAACTGCGGCGGCTGCTGCCCTGGCTCGCAGGGCTCCTGCTGGTGGCAGGCGTGCTCACGGCGAGCACGTTGCTCGACCCTGGCGAGGAGGATTCGGGTCGGCGCTTCGTGATGGCGGGGTTGCGGCAGGTCCAGATCCCGGCTCTTGCGGCGTTGTACCTGCTCGGGCTTCTGGTGCTCTCGAAGCTTACACTCTTCCGGCCCCTCATGGGCCCGATCTGCGCAGTCGGGCGCATGACCCTCACGAACTACGTGCTCCAGAGCCTCGCGATGTCCTTGATCTTCTACGGCCCCGGACTGCGGTTGGCCGGAGACATCGGGCCGACTGTCACGGGTGCCATGGCGCTCGGCATCTACTTGGCGCAGGTGTGCTTCAGTGTCCTCTGGTTACGGCGCGCGCCGCAGGGGCCTGTCGAATGGGCGTGGCGGCGCATCGCAAACCCGCCGGCGCGGAGGGCCGCGCAGGCGACAGCCTGAGGCGGCGGGCACTGCACGCATGGCGGCGAGGCATCGTATCTTTCCCGTGACGCTACGTAGCTAACGCGTCGCAGCCAGCACAAGTGCGAGAGGTTGGCGTCTGCTCAACTTTCCGCATGCTGACCAGCGTCTGACCTGTACGACGACGCTAGTGTATGGATCAGGCGCAGCGAAAAGCGGTTCGGCGTGCGATCCCAGGGCGCGATGCGCGGCAGCTCGTACGGACTCGCATTCCTCGATGCCCCACCCCAATGCGTCGTTACCGCGAGATCGAAACCTGCGTCGCGTACCATCGCGACGTGTGATGCGTCGTAATCCCGATTCGGCCGGCCGTTCGGATACGCGAACGATGTGGGCGGGATGCCCGCCACGTCCGCCACCCACGCGTGGCTTTCGGCAATCTCCGCGCGGGCACGCTCCGCCGGCAGCCCCTTGAGAATCGGGTGATTCACCGTGTGCGCGCCGACGTCGATACCGTGGCGGGGGAGCTTGCTGACGGTCTCCGGCGTCATCATGAGACGCGGTGGCGCGGTGCCGGCCACGCGGGCAAACAGCTCTGAGGCGTGCTGCCAGCGCGCTTCGAGCGTCAGATACTTGAAGTGCTCGAGCACGCGGCTGAGCGAGGCGGCATGACCACCGTAGGCATGACCGCCCTCCCCCGATCCGTCGCCCCCTACATGACCGAGCCGCGCGTCGGCAGCGCATCGCCCGTTCTGGACATAGCTAGCCGCCGTGCAATCGCCCCGATCCACACGACCGCGTTCATAAGCCAGTGCCCGCTCCAGCTCTTCCGGCGCACGGCGCACGGCTTCGATGATGAGGTCGTTCCACATGATGCCGCGCCGAACCGCATCCACAGCGATGAAGATCGTCGCGGGCATGCCGCGCTGTTCCAGCAGCGGAAGGGCCACCTCGAAGTTGTTCGCGTATCCATCATCAAATGTGATGCAGGCTGCACGGTCCGGCAACACCCCTCGCATGAGCCCGCGAACAGCTTCCGGAAGCGGCAGCACCCGACACAGCGACCCAATCCAGTCGAGCATCGTGGCGAACAAACGCGCATCGGGCTCATCCGGAAACAGCGGATCAGGCTCGGAAAGCACGCGATGAAACGTGAAGATCAGCAACCGTGCGCGCCGCCCGCGCGGCGAGAGCGCCCGCAGAACTGTACGCTGCAGGGTAAACGAGTCGATCACGCGCCCGCCCGTGCCGCACGCTCGAGCTGGTACACGCCGAGCAAGCAGCTTTCCGGATAGCGCAGGCCTGTGGCAACGCAGAGCCGCCAGAGACCCAGCTCCACCCTGTTCAGCGCCGGGAAATGCGCAAACAACCGGCAGTCCGGGAGGCGCGCAAAAAACACTTCCTTGAATCCAGCCTCCAAGAAAAGCGTCCTGAGCCGACGGCGCGTGTTCATCTTGTACTGCACGGGGAACGTATCACGCGTCTCCGTCCCCCAGAGCCATCGCTTTACCGGGTGGTGCAGCGAAAATGGTGTGAGCCGCGTGACGATCGGAACCGGCGACCATTTGCTCGGCGTGAACACGACAACATGCCCCGCGGGCTTCGTCAGGGCCGCAATGGAACGCAGCGATTCAATCGGGTGCTCGATGTGCTCCGCCACCATGCGCAGGGTCACCACGTCGAAGCGACCCTTGTCGCCGGCTGTTTCCACCGGCCCTTCGTGCGACTCCTTGATGAACGGATTGTCGCGGACATTCGGATCCGGATCGATGCCGAGCAGCCGGCCACATTTTGCGGCCAGCTCCCGCGCGAGCGCGGGATTCTGCGGGAAGATGTCCCGCCCGCAGCCGACATCCGCCCAGTCCGCACCGTCCACGACGAGCCGGCGAACGACCGCTTCGTAGTACTCGTCCGGTGTGAAATACCCGCGCTCCAGGCGCGTGCGCGGCCCCCAACCGAGCTGCGGGGTGCGCCGGTACTTGAGATTGAAGACGGCGAGCAGATCGTCCAGTGTGACGCGCAGCCCCGGGCTATCGCTCACACCGGCCGGAGGAAAGAAGGGCTGGACAGTCGCTTCGGTATTCATGGCGTGCTCGAAAGCGGATGTCTCATTGAGAGGTGGCGCGGAGCAGCCGCCCGCGCCCCACGCATCGCGCGCTCGCAGGCTTGCTCGAACGAGCGAGCCGCGACGACGTAGGAAAAGCGCTGCTCCACGTACTTGCGGGCTTCTTCGGCCACGGCAATCCGGCGCCGCGCATCGCGCAGCAGGGTGACCACGGCGTTCGCGAAAGCCTGTGGCTCGTCCGCACAGAGGTAATGCTGGCCCTCCTGCAGCTCGAGCCCTTCGACACCAATGGAGGTCGACACGACGGGCGACCCCATGGCCATCGACTCAAACACTTTCAGCCGCGTGCCGCCCCCCACGCGTAGCGGAATCACCGAGACGGCTGCGCCGTGCATATGCGGCCGGACGTCGTCAACAAAACCTGTGAACGACCAGGCAAACCCACGTCGGCTCGCACGCTCCACGAGGCTGCGGGGCGGTGCTCGCCCGATCACCGTCATGCGCGCATCCGGCACCTGAGCGACAATGCGCTCCCAGATTTCGTCCATGAAATACGTCATCGCTTCCTGATTCGCGAGCCAGTCCATCGAGCCGCAGAAGACAATGTCGCGGTCGCGCGTGGGCGGTTGATAATCGAAGTAGTCCAGATCCACGCCCGTGGGGATCACCCACGAGCCGTCCACACCATATTCCTTCGCGAACACGTTGCTGTCCCGATCCGAGACGGCAACGACGACATCGAAGCGGGGCAGCGACCGGCGCTCGAACGAACGCATCTTTGCATGCTGGTTCTTCCACAGCGCGCGCATGGCTGGATTACTGGCGACGCGCTGGTGACGCGCAAAGATCTCCGCTTCCACGTTGTGCGTGAAGAGCACGGTCGGGCATGGCACGTGCGCAGGCATGAGTGCCGCAGCGTGCAGGAAGTCGAACACGGCCACCGAGGGCCTTGCCGCCAGCTCGCGCTCGACGGCTGCGAGCGCAGCAGGGCTCACATCCGTGCGCACGGGTATCGGTAGGTCGTTGAAGATATGCCGAATACGCGTGAAGTGGAACATGGGACCCCGCTCTTCCTGAGGCCACGATACGAACTCGTCGCAGACGGCATCGAGGTCCGCGCGATGGCGCTTCACCTGCTCTGGCGTCGCAGGGGACAACAGGCGCACCTTGAATCGACCGCCGGTCATGCCGCGCAGAATCTGCGTAGTACGTATCTTGCCCCCCGAGTCGATCGGGAAGAGAAACCGTGTCGACACGAACAGCAGCGACTCGCGCATGCTCACCAGCAGATCCCCTTGTAGTCGACCGCAAGGGCGTGCGGCTCGGCGATACCCACCAGGTCCACGATGCACGCTCCGGGCTTCTTCCAGCGCTGTAACGCCTCCAGCACTTCCGGCGCGCGAAAGCCGACCACGATGACATCCGCATGCGAGCAGATGTCCTCCACGTTGGTGGAGAGCAGCGAGCCGATGTGCGGAATGGTCTGCTCGATGTAGCGCTTGTTGGCGCCGATCAGGTGCGCAAGGCTCACGGCCGGATCGTAGATGCGCAGCTCGTAACCCTTCCCGATGAGATGCTCCGCCAGGCTCACGAGCGGACTCTCGCGCAGGTCATCCGTACCCGGCTTGAAACTGAGACCGAAGAGCCCGACCTTGCGTGAGCCGTGCTCCTTCACCAGCGCGGCTGCGTGCTCGATATGCAGCGTGTTGCTCAAGCCCACGCCGAGCATCAGCGGCAGGTCCACATCGTTCCGCTTGGCCAGGTACAGCAGCGCGCGCAGATCTTTCGGCAGGCACGATCCGCCGTACGCAAACCCCGGTTTCAGATACGCCGGTGAGATGTTGAGGCTGCGGTCCTGGCACACCAGGTCCATCACGGCGCGGGCGTCCACGCCAAGGCTCCTGCCGAGCCGCCCGATCTCGTTGGCAAAGGACACCTTGAGCGCATGGAACGCGTTGCAGGCGAGCTTCACCATTTCCGCCGTTCGCGTGCTCGTGGCGATGAACTCCGCCGGGAGGCTTCCGTAAAGTCTGCGGACCACCTCAATGGGTCGATCGGACTCCGCACCCACGATCGTGAACGGCGGCCTGTAGTAATCCTTGACGGAGCTGCCCTCGCGCAGGAACTCGGGCTGGAAACACAGCCCGAAGTCCACGTTCGCCTTCTTGCCGGAGGCGCGCTCGAGGAGCGGCTTCACGAGCGAATCCGTCGTGCCGGGAGGCACGGTGGAGCGCAGAACGATAACGGGAAACCCGTGCGCATTACGCAGAGCCGCGCCCAGCTGCTCCGCCACGCGTTCCACGGCCACCAGGCTCTGGCTGCCATTCGGCGCGGACGGCGTGCCCACGCACACAAAGATCAGGTCGCACCCGCCCACGCGCGCATCGATGGACTCGTGCACGGAGAGTCGCCCACTGCTGGCAGCCTTCTCCGTCAGCTCCTGCAGGCCCTCTTCGATGATGGGCGCCTGACCACGCATCAGCAGATCGAGCTTGGCACGATCGACATCGACGCCGAGCACGGTGTGTGCATCGTTCGTGAGACACACGGAAGTTACCGCGCCCACGTAGCCCAGCCCGATCACGCAGATCTTCATCGTTCACCACCTCGCAAATCGCTTCGCCCCGTGCGCTCCAGCCGCTCACGGAAGAAATCCAGTACCCGGTCCGCTACTGCGCCCCAGTCCCCCACCTGCCTGCGAAGGTGGACCGAGATCCCCGGCCGGTCCCACGCTGGCCGGACGAGCGCGCGCCCCAGCGCATCGGCGAGTGCCGGCGCATCGTCAACCGGCACGATGTGACCATTCTCGCCCTCGCGGACGAACCGTGGGTTGTCGCCCACCGCAGTTGTGACGACAGGCGCCCCGGCCGCAAGAGCCTCCAGCACAGCGTTGCAGCAGCCCTCGCGCGCCGTCGCCAGTGCGAACACGTCGGCGGCTCGCAACCAATCCACCACGTCTCCCGGCGGGAGATTGCCCGCGAACTGGACGGCCTCGGCGAGCCCCAGGGCCTGCACCTGGGCGCGCAACTCATCCGGATAGCGCGGCTCGAAGAGCTTCCCGCCGATGATGGCGAGGCGAGCCTCCGGGTGCTGCTGCCTCACGCGCGCAAAAGCCTCGATCAGCACGTGATGGCGCTTGCGCGCGATCAGATGCCCCACCGAGACGACCAGGGGCCTGCTCACGTCCACACCGAGCCGTGCACGTGCAGCCTCGCGATCACCGTAGTTGAACACCTTCCAGTCGATGGCATTGTGCACAACCCGGATGCGCTCCGGCTTCACTCCATGCCGAATCAGCAGTTCCTCGAGCGAATGGCTGACGCAGATGCATCCGGTGGCCGCGCGCAACTCCTCGACGAGCCGCGGGCCAATGATGCGCTTGTGCACGTATTCATTCTCGAACCCGCGCACGGTAATGAACACCGGAAGCCCCAGGCGCCGCCCGGCTTGCGCGCAGCCGACACCTTCCGGGTATCCGAAGTGCGCATCGACGAGATCGAGCGGTGCAGTCTTCTGGAGCCGGCGGATCGGCGGAATCACAGCTCGAGCGAGCCAGCTGGAGTCCAGCGACTTGAGCACACCCGGCACGTAGAACATGGGCACCTGCTCCACCTCGAGGCCCATGGACTTGCGCTTGCGCTCGTACGCCCAGGGTGGAAGCGGCTTCACCAGCGGCATGTACGGCAGCGGCTGCAGCACCTTCACATCGCTGCGCTCGTGCATTGCCGCCAACCGCCGGAGCACGAAAACACCCGACGAGGGATCGTCCGGTGTTGGCAGAGAGCGGCACACGCTCGCAATGCGAAGTCGGCCACTCACGAGGGGACGCGCGCCAGTACCGGCTCCGCCGCGGGCCTTTCGGCCGCACGGGGAGCCGCCTCTGCCGAGTGCTCCTGGCTGCGCAGGAACCCATCGAACATGAGAAGGGCCCACAAGATCGGGCTGTGATCGCGCCGGCCGGACTGGTGCTCGGACACGAATCGCGACAAGGCCGCCGGATCGAACACGCCACAGCCCGCGAGGCGCTCGCTGCGGACCGTGTTGGCAAGATGATCGCGCAGGGAGCCGCGGAACCACACATCGATCGGCACGGCGAACCCCATCTTCTTCCGGAAGAGGATTTCCTCCGGTAGCAGTGGCCGCAGCGCTTCCTTCAGCACGTGCTTGCCTTCGCCATGGCGCAGCTTGATGCTCGCCGGCAGCCGAGCGACCCATTCCACGAACTCGTAATCCAGGAACGGCGTACGCACTTCCAGGCTGTGGGCCATGCTCGCGCGATCGACCTTCGTGAGAATGTCGCCGGGCAGGTATGTCTTGAAGTCCAGGTACTGCACGAGCGACAGCGGGTCCTCGAAGGTCTTTCCTGCCACATGGTCCTGAAACACCTCGCGAGCGTCGTATCCCTGCAGGTCCCGCCGGAAGGCGCTCGAGAACAGCGCACGGCGCACCTCGTCCGAGCACACGGAAACCCCGTGTAGATACGCATCCACGGTGCTGCGCGCGAGCGCCTGAAAAGTGGTCTTCGCACGAAACACGCGCGGCGCCCAGTCGAGCTTGGGATACCAGCGGCCCAGCAGGCCGAACACGGGGCCGCGTACGGCCGCGGGCAGCCGGCTGCGCACGGCTTCCTCGCGCGAGAACAGTTTGTAGCGTCGGTATCCGATGAAGTTCTCGTCTCCGCCGTCGCCGGAGAGCGCCACGGTCACGTGACGGCGGGCCAGCTCGCACACGCGGTACGTGGGGATTGCGGAGCTGTCGGCATACGGCTCGTCATAAACATTGACGAGCTTGTCGAGCAGACTGTAGTCGGAGGCTTCGACGTGCTCGCTATGGTGGTCCGTGCGCTTTGCGCTGGCGACGAGTTCGGCATAACGCGACTCGTCGTACTGTGGCTCGCGGAACCCGATCGAGCAGGTGCGAATGTGGCTCGCACCGATCTCTCGCATCATCGCGACCACCGCGCTCGAGTCGATGCCCCCGGAGAGAAAGGCGCCCAAGGGCACATCCGAGACGAGGCGCTTGCGCACGGACTCCTGCAGTCTCGCACGCAACTCGCCCTGCACGGCATCCATGGACCCGACCGCCGCCCGCGTCTCCATGAGCGGTACGTCCCAGTACCGCACCGGCGCAACGCGGGAATCGCCACGACGCACGCGGAGATATGTACCCGGTTCCAGCTTGTGAACGTCCTTGTAAATTGTCTTCGGATCCGGCACGTACCCGAACGCGAAGTACTCCTCGACCGCGCGCGGATCCATTCTTCGTGGCAGTCGCGGATGCGCGAGCAACGCCTTGAGCTCGGAAGCGAACAGGAACTGTCCATCCGTGAGCTGCGCGTAATACACGGGCTTCACGCCGAGACGATCGCGTGCAATGAAAAAGACCTGCTGCCGTCGATCCCAGATGGCGAAAGCAAACATGCCGTTGAAGCGTTGCAGGCAGGCTTCGCCCCACTCCTCCCAGGCGTGCACGATCACTTCGGTGTCACACCGCGTGCGGAATGTGTGCCCCCGCGCGATCAGTTCCGCTTCGATCTCCATGAAGTTGAAGATCTCACCGTTGTACGTGACGACGACCGTCTGGTCCTCGTTGTAGAGCGGCTGCCTGCCGCCCTCGAGATCGATGATTGAGAGACGGCGATGGCCGAATGCCACGCCGGGCTCGATGTGAAAGCCATCACCGTCGGGCCCACGGTGGCCCAGCAGGCCATTCATCGTTCGCAACAAACCTTCGTCGACGGGACGCTCGCCGCGCAGATCGACTATGCCGGTGATTCCGCACATCAGGCCACTACTCCCAGTTGCCGGCTGTGCAGCCGGTACAGGTTGTCATAGTCACTCAACATCCGTTCAATCGAGTACTCGCGTTCTGCGCGCTCGCGGCCCGCCAGCCCGTGCGCACGCCGCAGCGACTCGTCCTGCGCATACGCCACGATCGCCTGCGCGAGCGCATGCGTATCTCCGGCATCAACGAGCGTTCCCGTAACGCCTGGCTGCACGAGCTCCAGATTGCCGCCGGTTGCCGACGCCACCACGGGCAACCCGCTCGCCATGGCTTCGAGCACGGTGTTCGATATGCCTTCCCGTAGCGAGCTCAGCGCGAACACGTCCATCTGGCGCAACAGGGATGGCACGTCTTCGCGGCTACCGGGGAGCCAGGCGGCGTGCGCAAGTCCTGCTGCTTGCAACTTCGCGTTCGCCTCGCGCAGGAGCGGGCCATCGCCAGCCATCATGAGCCGCAGGTCCAGACCTTCCGGCGCGAGCCGCTGCCGAGCGTCGATGAACGCCTGCACGAGATTGAGTGGCGCCTTGATATCGCTGAACCGGGTGACGCTGCCCACGACAACGGCCTCGTACGGAAATCCCGGCTCACTCGCAGCACGGCGTCCTGCGAGAGGATGAAACTTTCGCACATCCACCCCATTGCAGATGCGCTGCACTTTCGCGGGGGCGATGCCGACGCGCTCGAGCAACCAGCGCTCGAGATCCTTCGAGAGCGCGACGAACCGATGCACGAACCGGCCCATGGTACGACGCATGGTGAGGAACTTGCGCACGGTGCCGTCCGGGTCGTGCACGTCCCAGCCGTGCTCACCGTGCACCCGGTATGGCACGCGGGCGACTGCGGCGATCAGCGCGCAGTCGATGGTGCCCACGTTCCGGGTGTGTACTACGGTGGGCTTGAGGGCGCGAAACAAGCGATACAGCCTGAAGTACGCCGCGGGATCCTTTCCCGGCCGCTTGTGCAGCTCGTAGACCTGCACCGAGGGGTTCGTGATGCGGCGGCGGAAGTCCGAAGCCTGTGTGAGCGCGACGATGGCGTGCGGGCAGTCCGGACGCGCAAGGCCGTTCGCAACATTCACGACACCGTTCTCCAGACCACCGTAGTCGAGCCGGAACACAACGTGCACCACGAGGGGCGTCGTGCCGCGCCCCGTGAGAGCAACACTGGAATGCGGTGTTGTATTCATGCGGCCAACGTCAGATCGGCAAGCTCGGCGCCCACATCCGCCGCGCTCCGGCGGTCCAGGAACAGGCGGCACCAGATCTCGAGGTTGACGAGCACGAGCAGCAGGTCGGTGTAATCCTCCCGATGCGCATCGTGCTGCGCGATGACGTCCCGCACAGCGGGCCACGCCAGCAGGCCGCGCTTCTCGATCGCTTCACGGCTCAGCAGGCCATCTCGCAGGCTCTTCAGCTCGGATTTGAACCACGCACCCATTGGCGCGCCGAACCCGCGCTTGCCGCGGTCCAGAATCTCCTGGGGCAGCACACCCACCAGCGCCTTGCGCAGGACATGCTTCAGCTCGCCGCCCTGCATCTTGATGGCGGCCGGGATGCTCGCGGCAACTTCAACGAGCCGGTGATCCAGAAACGGCACGCGGCACTCGATGGAAGTTGCCATCGTCACCTTGTCGGTGAGCAGCAGCAGGTCCTCGGAGAGCTGGGTTTGCGCGTCGAGGCCGAAGAGCCGAAGCAGCGGGTCCGATGCGGTCTGACACTGCGCGATGCGGTCGAATCCGCCCTCGCGCACCTCGCCGCTCAGAAGCGCGGCCAAGCGCTCGCGCGCACAGATCTCCACGAATAGCCTGTACTGCTCGCGCCACGGCAGTTCGCTGGCACGGATGAACTTCTTGGCATACCGCGCCAGATCCATCACGCGGCTCGCACGACCGCTCGGCAATGCATCGGCGAGCGGCTGCATGATCCCCCGACGCACCCACGTGGGGAGACGACGATACCGTTGGCCGTAGTGATCCCCCAGATAGCGCGTATAGCCCGCGAACAGCTCATCGCCGCCCACGCCGGACAGGATGACCTTGACGTTCTTCGCCGCAAGCTCGGAGACGAGATACGTCGTCACGATCGCGCTGTCGGAGATCGGCTCTTCGACGTGCCACAGCAGCCGCGGCAAGAGCATCGCCACATCCGGCTCGACCGGAATTTCTGTGTGGTGCGTGCCGAACTTGCGCGCCACCACAGCCGCGTATGACAGCTCGTTGTAATACGCGGCGGCACCGCCGCCGGCATACCCGATCGAATACGTGTTTACCGGCTGACGGCTGTGGCGGCTCATGAGCGCGACGATCGCGCTCGAATCGATCCCGCCGGAGAGGAACGCGCCGATGGGCACGTCACTCACCATGTGTTCCTCAACCGCGCGTTCCAGCTCGCTGCGGATCAGCTCTGCCCACCCGGAGGCATCCAGGTCGTGGCGCACGGTATCCGGCATTCGCCAGTATGTGTCGGTGCGCACGCCGTCCGCATCCCAGATCAGCCGGGTTGCGGGCGGGAGCTTGCGGATGTCGCTGAAAATGGTGCGCGGCGCGACCGCATAGCCCATGCCCAGATGCTCATGCAGCGCATCCCGATCGATGCGGGCGGAAACGAAGGGCAGCTCGAGGAGCGCCTTCACCTCCGAAGCGAACGCCAGCCCGCCCTCGGTCTGCACGTAGTACAGCGGCTTGATGCCGAGCCGATCGCGCAGCAGCGTGAGCCGGGAGCGGCGCACGTCCCAGATGGCCGCGCCGAACATGCCGGAGACGTGTTCGACAAAGCGATCGCCGTATTCCTCGTACAGGTGCAGCAGCACCTCCACGTCACTGCCCGTGCGAAACCGATGCCCGCGGCGGATCAGGTCCGCGCGCACCTGGCGAAAGTTGTAGATCTCGCCGTTGCAAACCACCCAGAGAGACTCGTCCTCGTTGGCGATGGGCTGGTGCCCGCCGGAGAGGTCGATGATCGAGAGCCGCCGCATCCCGATGACCGCCTGCTCGCACGCGAAGAACCCCTCATCGTCCGGACCCCGGTGCACGATCGCGGCGGCCATGCGCCGCACCGCCTCCACCGTTGCCGGTGGGGCCTCACGTTCACGCACCACTCCCACGATTCCACACATCGCCTTCAGGTCCGTTCAGGGCAGATTCTTGACGAGCACCGGGCCGAGTCGGTTCGCGACAAACAGCGGGAGCCGCCGCCAGGCGGCGATCGCGGCTGCGTACTTCGGGTTCGATGGATTCAGGCGCGGCGGTTCACCGCCGTCGCGCAGCCAGTAATGCCAGTGCAACTGGACAGGCTGCGCGCCCCATTGCTTCTTGAAGCGGAACGTCCCGCTGTCGACGGTGCTGCGGCCAAAGTCGAATACGCTGAAGCGCCGCTCGCATGCGTACTCGAGCACCTTCCAGTAGAGCAGCATATTCACGCCGATGCCGTTCGCGCGCCGCAGGGACGACGCCCAGGGAATCTCGAGCGTGCCCTCGTGGCCCACGACGAGGCCGCCGGCGACCGGCTCCTGACCGAGCCTCACGACGAACACGCGCGTCGAATCAGGGAACGTCGTGAGAATGCGCTCGAAGAAGCGCTTCGGATAAACGGGCGTGCCGAGGTCCCGCATGTTCGCGGCAAACACACTGTAGAAGTCCGCGAGGAGCTCCGCCCCGCCACTCGCCGCCACCGCGCCCTCACGCTCCGGGCGACGTACCTGCGCACGCACCTTGGAGGGCAGGGACTTCCACAGCGCCTCGGACGTGTCCGGAAGTTTCAGCAACATCGAAACCTTGTCCGTGCGCTCGGGAAGGTCGAGCATGACGCCGTCCCGATGCCGAAGTTCCAGATGCGATGCCCCAAGACGCCCGGCCAGCGTGCAGGCGCTCTCGACGAGCGCACGCGCACTGTGCGCATCCGTTGCGAGAACGCCGGCGTAGTTGAGGTATGGCAGCGAAACGAGGAAGTCCCCGAACAGCAGGCTCTTCAGGCGCGCCACGGCCAGAACGCCCTGGATACGCCCCGCGACGCGCGCCGCGAGGTAGTAGGTCTCGCGGCCGAACACGTCCCTGATAATGCGGCGCCAGCCGTACAGATGGTACGGCGGCGCACCCTGCTGGGCCTGAACGAACGCATCCCACTCGGCGGCATCGCGATCTTCCGCGAGCACGACGTGCGGACCCTCCTGATGCATTGCCGTTGCAGACATTCCGGGCTTCTTCTCGTCAGAGTGGCGAGTAGGCGACCCGGAACGCGACGCGGTTTTCGTCGTAATCGCGCGCGAAGATGTCCCCGCTTCCCACGAAATGGGTGTAGTCCAGCCGGACCTGGATGCCACGAACCAGGCGCCAGCTGATTCCACCGCCGGCCCACCAGTCGTTCACCTCGGTTTCGAGGACCGAAAAGTCCTCCTTCTCGTACCCCGTGCGCAGCTGAACCGTGGTGCGCGGGGAAACGCGGCGCGAGACACTGAGCTCGCCACTCAGTCGCTTGCGATCGAGCAGCGTCTGCAACTCGTGGCTTTCCTTGCGCCAACGCACACGCGTCACGATGGCAATGCGACGGCCATCGAGCCTCAGCGCTGCATCGGCATAGTCGGCGCGCAGCGGGTCCGCTGCGGCGAGCGCATCCTCGTTCGACCGAACGATGCCGCGTGTGCTCTGACTCCTGCGCAGGATCTCGGCGGAATCGGAGAATTCCGTGCCAAGGTTGAGGGTGAACAGGGAGCGCGCGCCCACACGACGCGTGAAGCCGGCGCGAGCGATCATTCCATCGCTCGTGCCACCAAAGCCTCGCACCGTGGTGTAACCCATATCCGCCGTGAGAGTCGATCGCGAGGCTTCGGAAGACCATCGCAGGAAGTACTGCTGAGTGTCGTAGTCGCTGGTGAACGTGTTGTCGTCGAACTCCACCGCCTGATGCGTGGCGTTCAGCGAAAGCAGTGTCGTCGGGCCCACCGTGCGCTCGAGCGACACGCCGCCGAGATAACGGCGGTTGTCGAAAGGTGAAGTCTCGTAGTCCACATCGGACCAGCGGCCGTGCAAATCGAGGCGCATCCGCGAGCCGATGGCGAAAATGAGGTTCGGCCCCGTGGTGAAGTAGTTGAGGTTCTGACGGTTGTCCGGTGTTTCGGCCGCGAGCTGGTCCACGTCGATTTGCGAGAAGTTGTCCTCGACGGCCCACACGAGCCGCTGGGGCACGATCGCGAGCTGAGCGAGCCCATAAACGCCACCGATGAACTCGCTGTCGTAGGTATCCTGCAGGTATTCGCGATACGCGCCATCGGCAGAAAGCGTCGATTGCAGGCGAGCCGTCTGGCGCGCAATGGCCGCACGCACATCCAGCTCGACCATAGTGTCGGACTGCTCGTCCGCCGCCGAGCGGCTGATGTTGTCCGAATACTCCGCGCCGACGCCGATGGACCAGTCGTGCTGCTGCTCCTGCTGCTGCGCGAACGCATGGGTGCCGGCCATTGCGAGAGCGACGGCCAGCGCAACGGCACGTATGCGGTCTCCTCCCCCGGACACATTCATTGCCTTAAGCCGTCCGCGCTGCCGCTGCCACTCGTCGGGCGACTCTGACCGTAGCTGCTCCCGTATGGGTAGCCGTAGTAGTAGCTCTCGAGCGGAGCCACATCGACCTGATTCAGGATAAGGCTGACCTTCTTGCAATTGGCGAGCACCTCGATGGCATGCAGCACGGCGTGCTGGGGCGTCTCGCCGGCCTTCACGACGAGGGCAACCTGCCCCATCTGCATCGCAAGTGCGGCGGCCTCGCTGGTGAGGAGCAGCGGCGGAGAGTCAAAAATCACGATACCGCGCGAGTAGAGCCTTGCAAGCCGGTTCACGACTTCGCTCATGCGCGCGCTCGCGAGCAGCTCGGTCGCGGGCTCGCCTCCGCGGCCCACGGGCAGCAGGCTGAGCCGCGGCACGTCTGTGGGCAGAATGACGGACTCGATCGTTCGCGCCGGATCCATCAGCACATCGAGCAGACCGGGCTCCGAGTCCACACCGAAGAGCTTGCTCACGTGCGGCTTCGGTGTATCGGAATCCACCAGCAAGACGGTGTAGTCGCGCTCGCGCGCAAGGCTGAGCGCCAGGTTCACGCAGGTGAACGTCTTCCCGTCACCCGGCAGCGCGCTTGCCGTCATGATGACATTGCCAACCGCTGAACCTGCCGCCATGGCTTCGGCCGCATTGCGCAACAAAGGCCGTTTGATGGCGCGGTACTGATCCGCGATGGCGCGCTCGTGATCCTCCGGCGGAAGAATGCTGGCCTCGCGCAAGGCCGCCCAGTCGATGTGCACGACGCGGCCGCTTCGGGTCGCGGGCAGATCGCCGATCGGGTCCGAACCCGCGGGCATCTCGACCACGCGGCCGACCACGGTGGGCGGATCGCGATGTTCGTGCACCCGCGCCCCCAGTCCGGCCGTCGCCTGGGCCTTCCTCAACGCCTTTTCAACGATGCTCACGATTCACCTCGGTCCGGTCATTGCCCAAGCAGCCGCGCGCCTGCATCCCGCCAGACCATGACGGCTGCAAAGACGACGAGAAGCAGTGCCGCCGCAGCGGAGAACGCAATGCGGTCTGGCCGCATGCTGGCCTTGTAGCGATCCATCCAGGTGCGACTCACGCTCCCTAGCACCGGCAGCCCAGTGGCGTCGGCGAGAGAGCGAGCGCTCAGGAACACCGGCCTCAGCTTGTTCAGCAGAAACGCAACTCCAGCCGCGGCGCCGAGCGCGGCAACCAACACCCCGCCCAGCAGCAGCGTGCGATCCGGCGCGACCGGCTGAATCCCGACGGTGGGCGGATCGATGATCTCGAATTTCACCGTCCCGGTCTGATCGGCGTCATTGGTGATCTTCGCGGTTTCGCGCCGCTGGACGAGCGCCGTGTACTGGGCTCGCGTGACCTCATAATCGCGATTGAGACGCGCAAGCTCCGCTTCCACCGCCGGCACGGTGTCCACGAGCCGGCGCAACTCCGCCACGCGCGCGTTCCGCTGTGCCAGATCCTGGCGCATCTCGGCAATCTGCACTTCGGTGCGCTTGAGATCCACCTCGATGCTCTGATACAGCGGGTTTGCCTGCAGCGACGAGGCGAGCGCGCCGGTCGCCTGCTGACCACGCTTCACGCGGGCAAGTTCCTCGTCCATGCGCTTGCGCAACTCGGCAAGCGTGCTTCGCACAGCGATGACTTCGGGATGCTTCTCCGTGAAGCGCAGCAGGAGCTCCTGTTCGCGCGCCTCCAGCTCCTGAATGCGGGACGTGAGGTCTGGCGAGACGCCGGCGTCGGCGGAAGCCGGGTTGGAATCGAAGCCGAAGACATACGGGTCCTCGCCGGTCAGCTGCCGCTGCAACTCCGCCTTGCGCGCCTCCGCCAGCTTGAGCGCCGTGCTGACCTGTGAGGCCTGGGCGATCGCTTCCTGGAGGCGTGCGAAGTAGTCGCCCCGGCTGTCGGGCATCGTTCCGACGTTCCGCCGCTTGAATTCGGCAAGGCGGTTCTCCGCTTCGGTGAGGCGACGCTCATAGTCGGCGATCTGCTCGTTGAGAAAGCGGGCTGCGGTCTGTTGCCCGGTGCGGTTGTTGCCAAGCGTGTCTTCCACCAGAGCATGCAGCAGCGTCTGAACGACGTTGAGGCTCATCTGGCGGTCGCGATCCCGGAACGCGATCTGGTAGAGACCCTCGGCTTGCGCGCGACGCGCGCGCATGTCGTTGCGGATTGTGATGTTCTGCTGCAGGTACGTGATGAGCGCTTCTTTCTCTTCCGGCGTACGCGCACGCAGGTCGAACCCAGTATTTCGAGCCACGTTCACGAGCTGCGGGCGGCTGAGGAGCGCCTGCCGCACGATCATGAGATCGGACTCGACGTTGGGATCCACAGCCAGACCCTTCAGCAGCGGGCGTAGCGCCGTTTGCGTGTCAACGTAAACCCGCGCATGGGCCTCGAACACGTTCGGCAACGACATGACGTAGATCCAGCCGACGATGCAGATCACCCAGGCAGTAGCCAGCGCCGGCCAGCGGAAGCGCAGGCTGCCGCGAATCTCATCGAGAACACGACTTAGCAGGGCTTGTATCGAGGTATCCATGGCGGCGGCGCGTCAGAAGAGGGATTCGGGCACGATCAGCACGTCCCCGGGCTGCACCGGGAAGTTCTCCGACATGCGCCCTTCGGCCACGAGGTCGTGCAGGCGCACGCGCCGGGAGGTCTCGTTGCCATTCTCGTCCTTGCGCACCAGGCGCGCCCGGTTGCCCGCGGCGAAATCCGTGAGGCCACCGGCAGCCAGCAGCACGTCGAGCACGGTCATGCCTTCGCGGTACGGCACGGACTGCGGCATATTCACCTGCCCGATCACGCGCACCTGATTGAACACACTCGCCGCCTGATTGACGATGATGTTCACCTGGGGCGCGCGGATGTATTCGGACAGCACGCCTTCCATATCTCGTGCGAGCTGCGTGGGCGTCTTACCGACCGCGACCATGTCTTCGACCAGCGGCGTGGAAATCTTGCCGTCCGGGCGGACGGGCACGGTGACCGAGAGCTCCGGATTGCGCCACACAAAAACCTGCAGCGAGTCGCCTGGGCCGATCACATAGCTCGAGGTGGTGGTAGCTGCATCTGAAGACGGCTGAGTGGCTCGGGAAGACGCGGTGGCCGAGGGCGACGGGCTCGAAGCGGCGGCCGTGGCGGGAGTGGAAGGCTGTGCGGCGGCTGCCGCGGAAGGCTGCGCAGCGCAGGCTGGCAGCGCGCCGCCCACAAACACACACAAGAACGTAGTAATCAGCGCGGCCGACAAGACACCGGCGCCTGCGGTTCGAGACTGGTGATTCATCCCGTGACCTCCTTGAGAAGCTCCACTGCGCGCGGCCGGGAAGGAAACGGTGTCCCCGATTCGACAAGTTGGCGCAGAATGTCCGCGGCGGCCTGACGACCTCCGCTCTTCACATGGGCAACGGCAAGATGATACTGAATCTCGGGGTCACGACTCATTGATGCAGCACGCTCCAGAACGCCGCGTCCTTCGGCAACACGACCGGTCTCGACAAGAATCCACCCGTAGGTATCGGCAATCTCGGCGCGCCGCGGCGCGCCTTCGTAGGCGAGGCGCGCCGTTTCGAGCGCACGCGCATCACCCGTCTCGTGATAAAGCCAAGCGAGATTGTTCAGCGATTCGGCATCGCCGGCCGCATCCCGAACCAGCCTCTCGTACTGCAGTATGGCCAGCGCGCTTTCACCCCGCTGCTGGTACACGCTCGCAAGCAGCCGCCGCACCGTGGTGTCCTCCGGATGCGCCGCGAGCCACTCGAGAAGAATGCCCTCGTTTCCGGAGCGGTTCGTTGCAGCGCGAGCCCGATACTTCTTGATGACGAGTTGCGAGCTGGGGGCACTGGCGAGCGCCTTGTCGTAGAAGGCCACCGCCTGATTGAAGTCTTGTGCCCTTACGCGTAGATCCCCCGCCATTTCATCCACCCTGCCAGGTGGCAGATTCGCCTTGCGCAGCCCCTCGATGCGGCGATAGGCGGCTGCGGTTTCTCCCTGTCGCACATCGAGCTCCGCGAGCGCCATCTCCGCGCGAGGCCAGTCGGGCCGCAACGACAGCGCCCTCTCGAGTGCGCGTCGCGCATCGGCTGGGCGTGCGAGCTCGACGTAAACGTCTGCCGCTTCGAGACCGGCTTCCGGAAGCCCCGACTGCAGCGCGGCCATGAACTGCGCAGCCGCCTCGTCCTTTTTTCCCGCCGCGAGCAGTACCCGCCCCGCCGCACGCACCACACGGGGATTCTGCCGGCTCGCGTCAATCGCCTGCATCAAGAGCGCTTCGCCGCGCGGCACATCCGATTCGGAATATGCGAGTTGCGCGAGGCGCAGACGGGCTTCAACAGCGGACGGATCCGCACTGACCGCGGATTCGAGGCGCTGACGCGCAGCCGCGCGATTGCCGCGTTCGTATTCGATCTGAGCCAGACGCAAGAGCGCCTGCTGGTTGCGGGGCTCTCGGTTCAGCACGTCCTCGAGCAAACGCTGCGCGACATCCAGCCGCTGGCGATTGCGCTCAATGGATGCGAGAGCGAGGCGAGCAGGGTTCAGGGCCGGATCGATCTTAATGGCGGATTCCAGCAGTTGCGCCGCGCGGACCGGATTGCCACTGCTGGCGAGATACATGCCCGCCGCTGTGAGCAGGGGCGCGTCCCGCGGGCTCTCCTCCACCAACTTCTCGATTGCGGGCTGAGCGCCAGCGCGGTTCTTCGCGACCACCGAGGCCACGCGCAACATTCCGCGCTGGAGGTTCCGGCTCGGGTCCGCGGGCAGCGAATCGAGCACCGAGAGGGCCTTGTCGACCGCGCCAGCAGCCATGTACGCGTCCGCAAGGCTCGCGCGCGCCTGAACGTCGTTCGGGTTCAGGGCGACGCTCTGCTCGAGGGCACTGATACCGCCTTCCATGTCCCCGGAGCGCAGCAACGCCACGCCTCGCAGCAGTGCGCTCTGGGCGTCCTCCGCACCAGTGCCGCTTGACAGCACGTTCACGGCGGCATCCGCATCACCTCTTGCGAGTTCCACTTGCGCCAGGAGCTTGCTTGCTTCCGGGTGTCCGGGAATCTCGGCGAGTATCTGCGACAAGGTCGCATGCGCCTGCTCCAGCGAACCGGTTGCCAGCAGCGCAGCCGCCAGCAGCAGCCGCGATGGAAGATGGTCCTCTGAAATCCTTACCGCACGCTGCAGATCACTTACCGCGGTGCGGAAGTCAGATTTCGCGAACGCGAGCCGCCCCTGCAGGTAGCGGGCTGCGAGCGACTGTGGCGCAAGCTTCGAGAGGCGGCGGACGGTGGCCTCGGCACGCTCGAGATCGTTCAGCGTGATTTGGGTTTCGGCGAGCGCCGCAAGCAGGCTCATGTGTTCCGGCGGGCGCAGCCTCGCGCGCAGCTCGTCGGCCTTCATCAGGGCGTCCCGGGCCTGCGTCAGCTGCGACTGTTCGGCGAAGACCACGCCCTTCAGCATCCAGGCCTGCGCGAAAGCCGGGTCCGCGGCAATGGCGGCATCGAGCGATCGGCAAGCCGCGTCCGCCTGGTGCTGAGCCACCTGCATCTTCGCGCGTGCGTAGTGCACGCGGGCGTCGTTCGGGGCAAGGCGCAACGCCTCTTCTGCAGCGGCTTCGGCTTCAGTGAACTGCTTCAGTCCGGTGTGCGCCGCAATCAGCTGAATCTGCCGTTCGACCGGATCCAGCGCCTTCTCCTGCTCCAGGGCGGCTGCCGCTTCGGCATATTGCCCCTCCGCGATCAGGATCTCGTAGCGGAGCTTCGCGCTTTCAGAGGCATCCGCATGCCCCGCAATGGCCTGCTTGAGATCGCGGTCCGCGGTCTCGACGTCTCCCGTGTCCAGCGACAGCCGCGCGAACGCGAGCCGCGCACGCGCGTTGTCCGGCGCCTCACGAAGCACCTTCACCAGCTCGCGTCTGGCCGCACCGTAATTGCCCTTGGACAGATGCAACTCGGCTCGCTCGATGCGCTGCTCCGTGCTGACGAAGGCATCGCAGCCCGCCATCGTGAGGCAGACCAGCGCGATGCCCGCCACCAGCCTGACCCGCCAGAAATCAGCCATTTGAATCGCTCCCTCTCGTGTCAGAGCGCGGCATGGCTCCCGGGACGACAGCCATCATGTGAACTCCGAGATCGGTCCAGAACGCGTGCAGCACTTCGGTGGCCGCACGGCAATCACCAGCAGGGGCGCACGGCGTGGCGAACGCTACCACGCCCGAGGGCACCGCCCGCGTGAGCGACTTTGCACCGTAGATCAGCTGCGCGAGCAGTTCGCTGGCCGTGCGCGTGCCCCCAATGCTGTAGATGTATGCCACTACCCAGCGGCGATCCTGTGGGTCCTTCACGGTGAGATACAGGGGTGCGCCGAATGCGCTGGCAATGCGGTCCGTGAAAGACGTTCGCGACGCGAGCTGCCAGCGGGTGTAGTCGTAGGGATGGTTGCTGAGCCGGATGAGCTCGCTGCCCGCGGACTGCTCGCCGAATACGTTGGCGTAGACATCGACGGTATTCCCCAGAGTGGTGTAGGCAGCTCGGGCCGAATCCGCCGGACCGGCAAACTGTGGCTGCCACAGGGAGCGGGAGGGCAGCGGACCACTCCAGGTCCCCGTGAGCACCGGGAAGGTGCCCAACCTCGGCGAGACACCCTCGGCGCCGGCACGCGGCACGGTTACCGCCGACGCTGCCACCAGCACGGGCAGCACGTACCACCATCCCCGGGCAGAGCGACGCTCCGGCGGGGCGGCCACGGAAGTGGGCGGCGGCCGCACCCTCTCCTTCGGCGCGAGACGCAGGGCGACGAGGGAAGCCGTCACGAGCAGCACGCCGAAGATGATGTAGCCCAGCGTGCGGTGCTCGACCGCCACGAGATAGCTTTCCATGTTCGTGACGTGGCCCGCGTAGATCACGATGAAAATGCGTATCCAGTTGGCGAGCAGCGCCAGCCCGGCCGCGATGGCGAGAGTGGCCACGAACCGTGCACCCCGGATCCCGCAGGCGCTGGCCGCCAGGGCTGCCACCGCCAGGGTGACCATGAAATAGCGCTTGCCGCTGCAGCCTTCTGCGATATGGAAGGTGCCTTCCGGGATGGTAACGAGGGACTGTTGCACCACTGCGTCGATGCCCACTACGCGCAGCATCGACTCCGACGCAAAAACGCTGAGCGCCTGCAGTGTTGGTAGCAGCAGATCCCAGAGCGGCACGCTGAAGTAGAGGTACGCCAGCGGGCCGGCCACGAGCCGTGCAACATGGGGCCCGAACGCCGCATACACCGCCAGGCACAGCACTACAGGCAAGAGAAGCTGTGTGCCGAGGATGCTGCTGGCGCGGAAGGCAATCGACCACACGAGCAACGCAAGCACGAGCAGCGTGAATCCAACGGGGTGCGGCCGCACGACGGCCGCGTTCAACTTGTGCCGGAGAGCGACCAACCAGCCGACACTCACCGCTGCAATCAGGTAACCGTACTGGTAATCGTGAATGTGGCGCCAGTCGTGCAGCAGGAAGGCGATTGCAGGCCACAACGCGAGTCCGGCTACCGCCAGAACAGCGTATGTGCGCGCGGCGTTGCACATCTCCGTGCGAGCGGAGACGACGGGTGTCTCAGACGCGGACAGTGCCTTTGTCATTGTTGTCATCAATGACCTGAGCCGGGTCCAGCCTAGTTCCCAGCGGGTCGTGGCGTCACCGGCTGCCTTCTTGTTCCGCGCCGGTTGTAATGAACGGTCGATGCCTTGTGGGCCGAATGAGTTCTCGACTGACCCGGCTCACGCACGCCGGATGCGGCACGGCCAGCTGGTCCTTCCCGGCGCGCATTATTCCAGAGACCCCCGCGTGCTCGTGTGGACTGCGTCTCAGATCAGTTGCCGCCACCGTCGGTAACTAACGACATCTTGCGGTGTGACTTACGTCACGTTCTACTCCGCACCAGTCTCGAGCGTAGCCCTCGCGGGCTGGTACATCGGCAGTATCTATCCCTCTGATGCATCGACAGAGCTCTCGCGGTCGCATCCCGCTCTTCCTCACACTGGCCAGCCTCACCGTCGCTGGCTGCTTCGATCAGGTGTCGGTTCAGGAGGCCGGTGCGGAGAGCCCGAACGCCGCACCGATCATCACCGGCACCCCCGCCACGGTCACCCGGGTCGGAGGCAATTACGTCTTCACGCCGGTGGCGAGCGATCGGGACGGTGACACTCTGACGTTCGACGTGCTCAATCTTCCGCCCTGGGCCACTTTCAGCAGCCATTCCGGCCGCATCAGCGGCACGCCCGGCCCAGACGACACGGGCACGTACGCCCACATCACGATATCGGTGACGGATGGGGAGGCGGTCACGACACTTCCGGCGTTCGCACTCGTGGTCGATCCGCCGGCCCACGGCGGCACCGTTACGCTCAATTGGGATGCGCCCATCGAGGATACGGACGGCGCTCCGCTCGACTCGCTCGCCGGGTTCCGCGTGTACTACGGCACGGCGCGAAATGCCCTGGAGCGCCGCGTGCAGATTACGGACCCTTCCGCACTCACCCACGTCGTGGAGAATCTTCAGCCGGCTACGTGGTACTTCGCGGTCTCCGCGTACACCAGCTCCGGCGTCGAGAGCGAACTGTCCAAGGTAGTGAGCAAGGTCATTGAATGAGCGCGCACGCGCTCACAATGTGACGGACTCCGCGCATTGATGCCATAGCGGTTTTAAGTCGCATGCAATTTTTTGTCAGCTGATGTCTGCTCCTACAGACAGGTTGCGCTCCACGACATCTCTCGGATTTACTCACACAGACGCAACGGGCAAACCCGCCGCGAGGCGGGGACGCAAAGCCTCCGGTCTGATGGACTTTCGGGTCCGCAGATAGCGGGGTTGCCGGAAAGAGCCGCGCGATGCGCCGCCTCATCCGTCACACCTGCATTTCTCGACCGTGCTTCGCCCCGAACGTCCTGCCATGCCGGATTGCTGTGGAAGAGACGATGCACGACATCCAACTGGATCAAGCAGACCTCACTCGCGCAGCCGCAACTGTGTTGCTCACACTTGTGCTCGCGGCGTGCGGCGGTGAACAGCACCCTTCGACATCATCCCGTACAGCGAACAATTCCGCGCCGGTGATTTCGGGCAATCCGCGCACGACTGCGACGGCTGGAGTCGCCTACTCGTTCCAACCCACCGCCAGCGATCCGGATGGCGACGCGCTGTCGTACACCGTGGAGAACATGCCGGGCTGGGCTACATTCAGCATCGCGACTGGGCGCATCTCCGGTACGCCTACCGCGGCGGATGTAGGCACGTACGCGGACATTCGCATCAGTGTGAGCGACGGTAGCGGGAATGCTGCGCTTCCTCCGTTCACCATCACGGTTACAGATTCCGGCTCCGGAAACGTCCCGCCGACGATCTCCGGACAGCCCGCGCTCGCGGCCGCCATCGGCACGCCATACCGCTTCGCGCCCGTGGCCTCCGACGCGAACGGCGACACTCTCACGTTCAGCGTGGAGAACCTGCCGGAGTGGGCGAACTTCGATTCTGCGACCGGCCTGCTGAGCGGAACGCCCGGCCCGGCGCACGCGGGCACGCACTCGAACATCATTATTTCGGTGAGTGACGGTGAAAGCTCCGCCGCGCTGGCGCCGTTCTCGATCCTGGTGAACGAGTTTGGTGTGGGCTCCGCTACGCTGTCGTGGTCGCCGCCGACCTCCAATGAGGACGGCTCTTCCCTCGGGAACCTGGCCGGCTATCGGATCTATTACGGCACGAGCCCGGACGCACTGAACCAGGTGATGACGTTGTCGAACCCCGGCCTCACGAGCTACACGGTGCCCAACCTCGGGCCGGCGACGTGGTACTTCGGCGTGACGGCGTACACCGCGGACGGCGCCGAGAGCGGCTATTCCAACCTGGCCAGCAAGACGGTGCTGTGAGTACGCCGGACAGAGCACGGGCGCACCGGGACGGATCTCACCTTCTTCCGAGGCAGGAACCTGAAGTGGGTGGTGGAGCCAGGCGGGATCGAACCGCCGACCTCTTGCATGCCATGCAAGCGCTCTCCCAGCTGAGCTATGGCCCCACGAAAAAAGCGATGCACCTTACGCACTGAGCCGCGGACAGTCAAGCTCAAGTGCCGTGAGTCGCAGGCCCTCCTGACGCGAACCGGGGCGGCATTTTGTCCGATCGAGTGCCCCGAGGTCCACTCGTTTGATGGGCTCACCCCGAAGAGCAAATCGGCCCACGGAGAGAGCTCATGGCCAGCAACAGGCTATAGGCACTCTTCGCCGCCATGCCGGATGGCTCATGCGCAGCGTGGCGGCCGTTCACCGTGTTGCAACTGAGCCGCAACGAACGCGAGCGAAGGTTGGCCAGCAACGGAATCACACACGCCTGAGGACGCGACACGCGATCTGAAATCACCTCCACCTGCACTTGCCCAGTTGCGCACGCAACTGAAAGCAAACATCGGGTCTCGCGTGCGGCGCTCCTGACGTGTGTCGACGACTCGATCTCTCAATCGTTGCTGCACTCCCCAGGAACGCCGGCGTTTCGCGACTGCGGCACACCCGATTCGGATTCAATACATCATGGATCCGCGCGTGTCGCCGATCGGAAACGTCTTTCACGAAGGACATTTGCGTCATCGTGAACGCACAAACGCGCATGGGCCTCGTTCCATTCGGTTACGGGCCTTCTGAGTGGAACGCCCTCGGCGGCGGATGTGGGAGGGCGGAAAGCACGAACTCCAACGTGGAGTCCAAGACGTTGCAATGAACGACGCGCTCAGCCGGCGGCCGGGATGCCTCCGAGCGCGCGATCGATGCGTTGGAGCGTCCGCTCACGCCCGAGCAGCTCGAGCGTCACATCGATGGGCGGAGACACCGTGCCACCCGACACGGCCACGCGGATCGGCTGCACGATCTTGCCGAGCCCCACCGTCTTTTCCGCGGCCAGTGCATGCAGCGCGTCGTGAATCAGCTGCGCCTTCCAGTCCGTGAGCGCGGCCAGCCGCTCGCGCGCATCCTGCAGAAACGGCGCGCCCTCTGCGGAGAGATGCTTCGCGGCGGCCTTGGGATCGATCGTCACGTCATCCACGAAGAAGAAGCGGCTGTTCTGCGCCATCTCCTTCATCGTCTTCACGCGTTCGCGCTGGGCCAGGATGATGCCTTCGAGCAAGGCGATGTTGTCGCTGCCGAGCCCCAGCCGCTGGAGCTGGTATTGCAGATGCGGCACCAGCTCCGCCGGGCTCATGCGCATCATGTGCTGCTGGTTGAGCCACAGGAGCTTCTCCGGGTTGAACGCGGAGGCGGCCTTGTTCACATCGTGAATGTCGAACAGCGCGATCATTTCCTCGCGCGTGAACAGCTCCTGGTCCCCATGAGACCAGCCGAGCCGCACGAGATAGTTGAGCAGCGCATCCGGCAGATAACCCTCTTCCTGATACTGGAGCACGCTCACGGCACCGTGCCGCTTGGAGAGCTTCGCGCCGTCCGGCCCCAGGATCATGGGCACGTGCGCATACACCGGGGGCGTGTGCCCCAGCGCGCGGAGCATGTTGATCTGCCGCGGCGTGTTGTTCAGATGGTCGTCCCCGCGGATCACGTGGGTGATGCCCATGTCCATGTCGTCCACCACCACGGAGAAGTTGTACGTTGGCGTGCCGTCGGAGCGGGCGATGATGAGGTCATCCAGCTCGGCGTTCTGGAACGTGACGGGGCCATGGACGAGGTCCTCCACCACCACGGTGCCTTCGAGCGGATTTCTGAAGCGGACGACCGGGTCGACGCCGGGACGGGGCTCCGTGCGGTCCCGACACACCCCGGTGTAGCGCGGCTTTTGCTTCCGGGCGATCTGCTGCTCGCGCATCTCATCGAGTTCCTGCTTCGTGCAGTAGCATCGATACGCGGTGCCCTCAGCGAGCATGCGCTGGATGACCTCACGGTATCGGTCGAACCGCTGGGTCTGGAAATACGGGCCCTCGTCGTGATGCAGGCCGAGCCACCGCATGCCTTCCAGGATCACGCGCACGGCCTCCTCCGTGGAGCGCTCGCGGTCCGTGTCCTCCACGCGCAGGATGAACTTGCCGCCCATGCGTCGTGCATAGAGCCAGCTGAAGAGCGCCGTGCGCACGCCGCCGACATGCAGCATGCCGGTCGGGCTGGGAGCGAATCGAGTGACAACGGCCATGATCGGAGAACACCCGCACAGAAGGGGCGCGCATGTTACCCAAGGGGCGAGCCGGTCGCGAGGCGGAAACCGGACCGGCGGCGCTGCCGATCCCTGGCGCGCGTTGTGGCATGCACAGGGCGCCTCAGCGAGAACGGAAGCAAAGCGGCCACCCCGACGGGGGGGTGGACAGGCGCCTGCCGGCATCGCGGCTGGCGCGCATCGGCTTCCTGCACCGGGCCATCGAAGAATTCGCGTGCCGCCCGGCAAGCGCCACCAGTTGGGAGCGCTCGGCGGATGCAGGATGGGGGCGATTGCCCTGAGGCGCGTCGGGCCTTAGACTGCGCGTCCTTTCCGGGGGGACGGTTAGCTCAGCGGTAGAGCACTGCTTTCACACGGCAGGGGTCACTGGTTCAATCCCAGTACCGTCCACCACTTCCACCCTCACCCGCTTCCGTCAGGCGCAGTCACAGGCGCCCGGGGTTGCTGCGTCTGTGCGCCCAGCCCCAGCCGCCCACAGGCTTGGGCGTGGCGGTTGCGCGCCCGATCAGGGCATATAAGAGGAGTGTGGCTGCCGACCGCCGCGGCTGCGCGTGCGGCGAGGGGCGGCCCAAACGCCCCCCCACCTCCAACAGCACTCACGCGCGGCTCGCCAGCCCCAGCCGCACACCCAGCGCGATGAACAGCGCCCCGAGCGAACGGTTGAACCACAACCCCACGCGCGTCGTCGGCCCAAAGCGATTGGCGAGCAACGATGCCGCCCAGGCGACGAACAGATTCCACGCCGTCCCCAGGCTGTTGAAGATCACGCCGAGCAGCAGAAAGGCCTGAACCTTCGTCGGGCTGTCCGCTTCAATGAACTGCGGGACGAAGGCGAGGAAGAACAGCGCGACTTTCGGGTTCAGCACGTTCGTGAGAAACCCCTGCCAGAACACCGCAGCCATCGACACTCGCGGCACCTCGGTGTGCGACACGTCCACCGCGAGCCCTCGCCGCTGGCGGAGCATCGAGACGCCCATGTACACGAGATACGCCGCACCAACCCACTTCACGACCGTGAACGCCGTGGCCGACGACGCCAGAATCGCGGACAACCCGAGCGCCGCGCACGCGATGTGCACGAAGCACCCGAGGCCGATACCGAGCGCCGCCCAGATGCCCGCGGAAACACCCCGCGTGACCGAACGCGTCAGCACGTACAGCGAGTCTGCCCCGGGAGCGATGGCGAGCAGCACACCGGAAAGGACGAACAGCGCGAGGTCGTGAGTGCCGAACATTGCCCGAAGCCACCTGTGCGACAGGAAGCGGACATGTTACACGCGGCGGGAAACGAGCGGAGCCGCGGATGCGCCGAAGAGCTAACCCGGAATCGACGACATCTTCACGGCTCCGCCCGCAAGACGCAGTGCAATGACTGTCCGACAACGGGCCGGGTTCCCTTCCGCCCGCTCAAAGCCAGCCACTCGCTCCAAAGCGCGATCACTGCCGCGGCGACCGACGAACCCGGCATGCCTCGCGCTATTCGTGAGCACGCGCTGGCCGAGAGCCGCGCAATGTCCATGTTCGGTGTGCGCTCGCAATGGCAGAACGGGCTCGGATGCACAACCACGCACCAGTGCTCAGTCCTTCTGATACTCCAGCGCGAACGTGGGATCGCACTCGTACGGGTACACGTGCTCTCCGGGCTGCCGCTTCCACGCGATGAACCGGGCCCCGCGGTTGTCGAGCACCTCGGGGTCTTCGAATTCCTGCGTGGCCATGAGCGTGTTGCCG
>Ga0164243_10000506_pt1 | contig 72873 bp, 58 predicted proteins | sample OricompcompostOP_FD_108781 | JGI IMG/M metagenome (GOLD analysis project Ga0164243, IMG submission 108781) | Organic Plus compost microbial communities from Emeryville, California, USA - Original compost - Organic plus compost (OP) | ecosystem: Engineered > Solid waste > Mixed feedstock >... | reverse complement strand
AGTAACCATATTTTTGGGAAATAACAAACCCCAAGCATATGGCCAACACGACTATCAGCATGAACAAGATCAGACAGATACTCAGACTTTATAACCAGGGACGCAGCAAACTTTCCATTGCGGTACAGACGGGCGTATCGCGCAATACGGTAAAGAGATACCTTTCGGCCTTTGAATCCAGCGGTTTTAGTTTCGAAGAAATCAATTCACTTGGTGACAGGGAGCTTGAAGATCTCTTTGGAAAGAGCAGGGAGCATAAGCCCGATAGCCGTCTACAGGCCCTTCAGCGATGTCTGCCCCTTATTGACCGTGAACTGAAACGTACAGGGGTTACCCGCAAAATGCTCTGGGAGAACTACCTTAAGGAGTTTCCAGAGGGACTCCAGTACACACAGTTCTGCTTTTATTATAACCAATGGAAGGCGATGGTCAATCCGGTGATGCACCTTGACCATAAGGCTGGAGACAAAGTATATATTGACTTTGCGGGCAAAAAGCTACAGGTAGTTGATGCCGCGAGCGGGGAACTCCGGGACATGGAGGTATTCGTGGCTATCCTTGGCGCGAGCCAGCTCACCTATGTAGAAGCCGTGGAGGGACAGAACAAAGAAGACCTGATAGGGGCCTGTGAGAATGCGCTGCACTATTTCGGTGGCGTTCCCTCGGCAATTGTTCCCGACAACCTCAAAGCCGCCGTCACCCGTAGTAACCGTTACGAACCCACACTGAACGAGACCTTTGCCGACTTCGCCGAACATTACCAGACGAGCGTGCTTCCGGCAAGGGCACATCGCCCCAGGGATAAAGCCCTGGTGGAAGGTGCCGTAAAGATTATCTACAGCAGGATATACGCACCGCTGCGCAAAAATACATACCATAGTTTGGAGGAACTCAATGCCGCGATATGGGAATGTCTGGAGCATCATAACGATGGGCCGCTCAAGGGCCGTAACTACAGCCGGAGATTACAGTTTGAGGAGGTTGAACGGGAAACGCTTGGCCCACTTCCGGTAGCCCGCTACGAGTTCAAGAAATTGCATTATGCAACGGTCATGAAGAATGGGCACATCTGCCTGGGGGCAGACCGGCATTACTATAGTGTGCCCTACCGCTTCATTGGCAGAAAGGCCAAGATACTCTACTCACGCCATCGTGTTGAAGTATTCTATCATTATGAACGTATCGCCCTTCACGTGAGGGATCCGGCTCCGTACGGATATACTACCGATAGCAACCATCTGGCCACAACCCACCGTTTCATCACCGAATGGACGCCCGAACGCTTTCTGCGGTGGGCCGAATCCATACACGGCGATGTAAAGCTGTATATCCAGCGGATATTGGAGCGCAAACAACACCCCGAACAGGCTTATCGATCCTGTGTGGGGATATTGGGCTTTGCCAAAAAGGTCGGTAACGACCGCCTTGCAAAGGCTTGTGGACGGGCACTGAGCTATGGCATCTATAATTACAAGACCATACAGACTATCCTGACCAACAGGATGGACGATTACCAGGAAAGTCTTTTTGCAGAGGAACTCCCCATGCCCGAACATGGGAACATAAGAGGAGAGGAATATTATAAATAACCCTTTAACAACAATTGGAATGAATACGAACACACTCGAGAAATTACGGAAGCTGAAGTTCCATGGCATGTACCATGCCTTTAAGAGCTCACTTGAAAGCGGCAGGTATGCTAGTCTTACCGCTGACGAACTGTTGGCCCAACTGGTGGATGCCGAATGGGATGACAGGCATAACAGACGTATTGCCCGTCAGATATTCTATGCAAAGTTCCGTTATAAGGCGGCAGTGGAAGATATCAATTATGAAGTATCACGCAATGTCGACAAAAATCTCATCCTCAGGCTTGCAGACTGTTCTTTTATTGAGCGGAATGAGAACCTGCTCATCACCGGAAGTACCGGTATAGGGAAGAGTTATATGGCCACCGCCCTGGGGTATCAGGCCTGCATCATGGGATATAGGGTGCTTTACGCAAGTACCCCTAAGCTATTTGCCAAACTGAAAATGGCAAAAGCGGACGGAACCTATATCAAGGAGATTGCCAGGTTAGAAAAGCAGCAGCTCCTTATCCTCGACGATTTCGCCATACAGCCTTTCGATGCGCCCAGCAGGGCCGCTCTTATGGAGATCATTGAGGACAGGCACGGGAAAACGTCACTGATCATAACATCCCAGCTTCCGGTTAGTGCATGGTATGAAGTGATCGGTGATAAGACAATTGCAGATGCCATACTGGACCGTATTGTACACGATGCCCACAGAATGGAGCTTAACGGAGAATCCATGAGAAAGAAGCGGACTCCCACAACTGAAAATAAAAACAGAATAGAGACTTTATAATTATTACTTTTGATGAGATTACTGCTACAGCTCCCAACTAGCTTCGCCAGTAAAACAGGTGGTCAGTTTGCCACGGAATCACATGGTCAACTTCTCCGAAATCTACATTAGAGCCATTTGAACGCTATAAGTACTTTATAATAGCGTGTGGCAGATACGGAATTAATGTATTCACTTAAAAGCCCAGACGGTAATTGGGCTATATCAGAGGTGGAGGCTTCTAAACTTTTTCCGCTATGGTCGGCAAAAGAGTTTGCGGGTCAGTGCTGTATAGCTGGTTGGTCGGATTTTACGATTGAAGAGATCGATTTGGAAGCCTTTGAGGATGATCTATTAGACTTCATTCATTCAGAAGGGTATCTTTTGAATGTTTTTCCAGTGGGTCAAAATACTGGTTTTGTAGTGGATATAGTTTTTTAGCTAGTCTTTTTGCCTGTCTATCAAAAAGGGGAATAGAGGAAATGTTATAGTTCATTCAGTAATTCTTGCAAGGGACGGGCTTTTAGCTTTCCTTCTTCCACCAATTTAAGTTCCTGAACAGCTTCTTTGAGTTCCTGTAAAATTTGCTCTTTGGTTGGTTCCTCATACTCTAACTCTTCCAAGTCAGTATATCGTTTTTTGAGTTCCTTCCATTCATTTATTGGAATATAGACACCGGTGGCTTTGCCTTTGCTGTCTTGTATTATTTGTAATCTCATATTTATGCAAAGCTTTATTATTCTGTCACTTCTGTAATACAAAATTACGTAAATAAAATACATAAAAAAGTTGAAGAGGAAGACCTGTTTCCTGTCCTCTTCGGGCATAACGGAGATCTCCCTGATCTTGCCGGGGGTTGCGCTGTCGAGTTCGGTATCGGTCTTACCGGAAAGGTAATCCAGTGATACATTTAGCGCATTGGCCAGCTTGGAAGCCACTTCCACCGAGGGGTTACCTAGTCCCGTTCGTATCGTCCAATGATGTCGCCCGAAGTGTTAATTTTCTCGCCCAGATCACCCTGTGAGAGCTTCTTTGCCTTTTTCAATGCCGTAAGCCGTTGTCCAAAAGTCATACCTATCAGTCATTAAAATGCGCAGAACTAGCACCTATTTCGCCATCTCCAATTGCTCAATCCGGTTCAAAGCATCATGCAAAGCCTTTTCAAGGGCAATCTGGTGAAGCGTCATTTCTTCAATTTTCTGTAAGAGTTTGGTGCTCATTTCGCCAATGGTTAAACCGTCCTTCTGCATTTCTTTGGCAGAAGCCATATCCGGAAGATGGCCATTGGCCCGGATAAAGGCCTCAACTTCAGAAAGCGGCCGAAGCCGATAGTCTTTTTCAAATACGAAATCTGCGCCGCTGGTATTGACAACCAGCTCATTGGCCCGAACCTTGCCGTTCACATCCAATCTATAGGCGTTGTTCTCTTGGCTGCTTTTGTTGATCAGTACATTGCCATTATTGGCAATAACCATTCGGTCGACCATTGCTCCGGTTTCTTCAATTGCTGTAGCGAAACGGAGGTCTGTTTCATGATAATGTGTACGGCTCCAAGTGCTATAGGTATAGATTTTGGCGGCTTGATGGAGATCATAATGTTTAGAGAAGACAACAGCTCCTGTTTCACCCACATAATCTTCCGCTTTTCCGGAAAAACCGATACGCAACACAGGCATGTTAGAAGTACCACCAACGAGGTGGATAGGGTAGGCCGGGGAAGTAGTTCCAACACCTACCTTAGCGGCAGTAACCGTATTGGTTTGTCCATAAGTCTGAAAAGCCATAAACAAGCAGATAGCAGTGGCAATTGATTTGGTAATGTTCATATTATTGGTAAAAGGGTTTACGTGTTTAACTGTGACGAATATAGGTAAACATATCCTGATTCAGAGAACCAGATATCCGGAAACCTATTACTTTATTTGATTGATCTTATACATCTATATATGAGCTATTAATCATGGAATAATTGAAATAATGCACGTTTTTTATGGGGTCGCAAATGACGGAACTATTTCTGTAAATTGCAAGTTTTATATCAACATAAATTATTTACTGCAAATATCTGTAAATCAATTGTTTGATATAGATCTTTTTTTTATTGTGGAAAAATATTTTGATGTCACATAAAATTTAAAGATGAAAAATTCTTTTAAAGGGGAAAAAATTCATTGATTTGCATCGTAATACAAATGCAAAAATTGCTTCCTTAAAGGAAGTAAGTTCTTTAAATAAAAGGAATTCCGTTAATATTTGGATATAAAAAAACAAAAGGACCGAGGCGCACAACCCTCAGCCCTAATTGTTCTTCATCTAATGTTGAGTGGCGAAACTTTTAATCATTAGATGGCTTCCATCCGATGTTAACGGATTCTTTTAATAGTCCTGACTACTCTGGTCGTTGTAGTAACGCGGATGCGGATACGTACAGGTCTGATTACAGCCATTTGATCTCCTTCCTTTTTATCGAATCATCAAGGAAATGATCCGTTAGAGGAACTAGCCTGTGCACACTATCTCCTTGTCCGAAATAATTGGCAACATAAAGAACCTATTTATGTTGCTATCCTTATAAGAACAAATATCCTCTTTTATTTGTAGAATTGTTATTGCAAGTTTTTCACAGTATGTGAGTTATTCACAATTATTGTATTATCTTTTTGATAATGAATCATTTAATATTTATTTCAACAGCATTATTTAAGGATTTCATGATAAAATAGTCATAAAATTTTTAGTATTTTAACGCTCACATTAAGAATAAATGGTTGTAATTGCGAATATATATAGCGTATTGAATAAAGTTGATGGAACGGTTATTAATATGAGTGGCGTTACATATTCGGTTAGATTTTAGTTTTTCCGTAACAGACTGCATAAACCTGCTTCATTCGTCCTCTTTTCAAAATCGGCTCTCTATTCTGCTTCCGCTATAAAATAGCTAGCTTTCTACATTAGACTAAAAAGATACACTAGGATATCTAAAAATCCGTCAGTATGATATTTCTGATTCTGCAGAAATATAGAAAGAGCCTGTGGTTTAGCGTGTCACCGCATGCCAATTGCTCTTGTGTTCAACAATCAAAAACAACTCGTTCTTTACGCCTATTGGTTTTACTAATTTTTTTAGCTTTACATTACAGGCAATGATGGATTAATTTTTATATTTGCAGTATGTTTTATAGAAGAAAAATCATATTGGCGTTATTGCAGCTGTTTGAAGGAAAACTGGAAAAGATCAGGCTTCAAAAATTATTGTTTTTGTTAACGCAACAACAAGCAAAACCTGAATATGACTTTATTCCGTATAAATATGGCTGTTATTCTTATTCGGCTAATGCTGATTTAACGGCTATGTCCAATAAAGGACAGCTTATTGAAACTGAAAGTGCTTTTGAGAAGCACGATCATATTGATTACTTAAAGACACTTAAAGAATCAGACAGAAAGCTGGTATACCAGGTTAAGAAATTATATGGTATGATGGATGCCAACACCTTAATGAAACATACCTATGTAAACTTTCCTTATTACGCGATAAATAGCGTTAAAGCCAACCAAATACTGAACAAAGAACAGCTGGCCAAAATAACGGAGACTGAACCAACTGATGATAACAGTACGGTGTTGTTTACGATAGGTTATGAGGGTATCTCCTTAGAGGAGTATTTAAACCGGCTTATTAAAAACAATGTAAAAGTGTTGGTCGACGTAAGAAGAAATCCTTTAAGCATGAAATATGGATTTAGCAAAAATCAGTTGAATAAATACTGTGGCAGCTTGGGAATACAATATGTTCATTTTCCTGAAGTTGGTATACGATCAGAAGAACGGCGGGAATTGAATACACAGTCCGATTATGATCGTCTTTTTAAGCATTATCAAATGCATGAATTAGTAGAAACAAAAAGTACCCAACAAAAAATCCTAGAATTGCTAATTACACATAAACGTATAGCGCTCACCTGTTTTGAACAAAATGTTTGCCAATGTCACCGCAAGCATTTAGCAGAGGCTATTACGGTTATGCCCGATTTTAAATATCACCTAAAACATATTTGAATATGGCCAAAACCAAAGTTTTAATCACCGTCAAAACCTACCCAAGCATTTCCAGTAAATATGATGAATTAGTTTGTACCGCCGGTTTCCTAGAGGACGGTACATGGATACGGATTTATCCCGTTCCTTTCAGAAAAAAAGCATACGACCAACAGTACAAAAAATACGACTGGATAGAAATTGATCTTGTCAAAAATAAAAGCGATTTTCGCCCGGAAAGTTACCGACCGCATTCGCATGATGCCGAAATAAAGATTATCGATCACGTCGACCCCGTTAATAATTGGGCAGAACGGAAAAAATTTGTGTTAGGTAAAGTGTATAGCAATTTAAAGGAATTGATTGCCGAAGCTCACAATAAGGACATTTGTACTTCGTTAGCTGTATTTAAACCAACCAAAATCCTTGATTTCACAGTAGAAGAGGTGGAACGTGAATGGGACCAAGATAAAATAGCCAAACTGGAAGAAGAACGTAAACAAATGGATTTGTTCAAGCAACCAGAAGATCCATTTAAAGTGGTAAACAAGTTGCCTTACAAGTTTTCCTATGTTATTAAAGACAATCAAGGCACACGCAGTAAGATGATGATTGAAGATTGGGAGATTGGCCAACTTTATTGGAACTGTTTGAGAAAACATAAAGGCGATGAACATAAGGCTATTTCAGATGTGAAGAAAAAATATTTTGATGATTTTGGGAAAACTAAGGATTTGCATCTTTTCTTAGGCACATCGCAATTGCACCATTATGTATCTAAAAATCCATTTATGATTATCGGCACGTTTCATCCAAAGATAGAAGCTCAGTTTAGTTTATTCTAGCACATTTATCAGCTATTGTTTATTGCTTTTTCTTGGCTTTTAACTTGTGCTTCAGATTTTCCGGGTTTAGTTGGTGTTGAAATCAGTAATTCTCTTACGTCCACATTTAAAACTTTGGCAATAAACGGTAGCTTGCCGGTTTCTGGATAAGTTTTATGATTAATCCATTCTGAAACAGTACCTGTGTTTACACCTACCAACTCAGCGAAAACTTGCTTTTTGACACCTTGTTCAGCAAGTACTGCACCTATTCTAAATATCTCCTCTTTCCTAGATTTTTTAGCCATTGTACATTTATTACAGCTAAAATAGCATATTTCCGATCAATTTCAAATCATAAATACTTGATATTCAATGTTTTATTATGTTTTATTCATAAAAATTTATGAATAAAACATAATATATTATGATTTAAATATAATATTGCGTATCTTCGAATTGTGATTTCCATTTTTTTAGGAATTTAGGCATTAATAAAAGAGTCTCGACTGCAAATTCCGACACTTTGCGAACGGACGAGACGGTAGGTTAATGCCTGTGGTAGCTTTTGTGTACATTTGTATCACTATAGCGCCACGGGCTCTATCGTAAATCCGTTCCGTTCGGCCGTCGGAAGCCTGCAGTGCGGTTGATGGAGCCCGAGCTATAGTGAAAGGCTTCGCTGACTAACGAGACTCGCCATAAAAAGCGAGTTATGAAAACAAAACCTAATCCAAACCAAACCAACCAACGTTCCGCTCAGTTAGAACGTTCATTTTACTATGTAAGCCAATTACATTCCCGCAAATTTCTTTATAAAAACATCATTCGGAAACCAGAATAGGTTATAGTTAAATCATTTCGTATTACCTAACAAGATTTTTTAACCCAACCTATTTCAATTTAAATGAACGATAAATACGTATTGGCCGTGCTATGGCCTGACGGCCAGCCGTCAGCTATCGGCAATCAGACATCAGCTTACTCCCGTAACAACAATAAAAATAACATAAAAAGTCATGCAGCTTTAAAGCTTTTTACTTTAAGCTTTCCGCTCTTAAAACGTACTACTTATAACTTAGAACTCAAACGGCCTATAAGCTTTTCGCTTTCAGCTTTAAGCTTTACGCTCATAATCCTCTTGTTCCATGTTAGGTGCGCCAACGCCCGGCCCCGAGAGATCGGGGCCACCGGCGTGGCGTTAACGGATTCCGTCAAACCTTTACAGATCGGCGATATCATCCCTGAAGCCTTATGGAATTTACCGTTACAAATAGTCAAAGCAGGGCAGGAGGGAAGTACTACGGTGAAGCTCCAAGATTACAAAGGCAAACTCATCATCCTGGATTTTTGGGCGACGTGGTGCAGCAGCTGCATTGTGGCAATGCCAAAACTCCATAGACTACAACAGGATTATAAAGACGATTTAGTTGTTATTCCCCTAGCGCATGAGGTGGATAGTAAGAAGGTAGCCAATTTTCTAAACATCAATAACCATATAAAAAGCCTCCAGCTTTCTTCCGTTTATGGCGACACGATTTTAAAACGGTATTTTCCCCATGAGTTGATTCCTCATTATGTTTGGATTAACGGCAAAGGGAAGGTTTATGCCTTTACTTCTTCAGATGCATTAACCCCGTCAAATATTGCCCAATTTTTCCGTAACATACCCTTTGCTAAAGTGTTAAAACGGGATATTGATCCGGACCGACCGTTATTTCTCGCAGACGCTTTCCCTGTTGACAGCGTGATGCACTATTCCTTCCTTTCAAAGGGCTATTATCCCGGCTTACCCAATGGAAATCGCTTACGCCGAAAAAACGGAAAGGTTATTGGCCATGCGATAACAAATTTCACCTTACTGAAAATGTATCAATTGGCTATAAGGGCACTCTTCCGGGCAAAGAACGATTACTTCAGCACAAAAAGAATGATCGTAGATCGAAATATTCAAATGGATAGCTCCCTCTATAGCTTTGATCTGATCGTCCCCACCAGCCAGTCTGACCAACTCTATCAGTTTATGCTCAATGAGCTGAACCGCTATTCTGGCTTATATGGAAGATTGGAGAAAAGAAAAGTGCCCAGTCTGGTATTGAAAATGCATACCGAACAAAAAGTCAAAGCAACTGATGGAAAACCCTACAATGGGCTTTACCAACAACCGCTGGTATTAAAAAACAGACCGGTAAGCGATCTGATCAAACGGCTGAATGATGGTTCGTTGTCCAAGCTGCCGGTAATAGACGGCACTGGTTTTACGGGAAACATCAACATTCAGCTTTCACAGGTAGACAATATGCAGCAGCTGAACAGCGAACTGGCTTCCTACGGTCTTTATCTCGAAATGGAAGAACATGACCTGGACATGTTCGTATTAAGTAACTTAAGTAACCAACCTAACTAAACTCCTTTAAAATGAAAGAAACTTTATTGGCCCTACTATTTTTCGGTCTGTTCCATCCGTTAATGGCGCAGTACCGTTATAAAATAACGGTGAAAGATGCAGAAAGCAAAGAATCGCTTGTTGGCGCTAACCTGCACATCAAGAACACAGAGACAAGTTTAAAAACCAATACAAACGGACAAATCGTTATTAATTCGAAACTGGACAAGTTGCCTATGCGGGTTTCGATGGTGGGATACCGTGCTCTGGATACGACGCTTTATCCGCAGGAAGGATCGGACATTGTGCTGGAACTGCCATACGCTTATAATATGCTGCAACAGGTTGAAGTGTCTACCGGTTATCAACAGCTGCCAAAAGAACGGAGTACGGGTTCCTTCGCCAGCGTAAGCAACAAGCTGTTCAACCAGCAGGTGAGTACCGACGTACTTAGTCGCCTAGAAGCGGTAACAAACGGATTGATGGTCGACCGTGGTACCGGAACACAGGGACAGATTACCATCCGCGGACTAAGTACCATTACGGGGCCGCGCGATCCCTTGATTGTGGTAAATAATTTCCCTTATGAAGGCGATATCAATAATATTAACCCAAATGACGTAGAAAATATTACGGTGCTAAAGGATGCTGCCGCTGCTTCGATCTGGGGTGCCCGGGCAAGCAATGGGGTGATCGTAATCAAGTTAAAGGAGGGAAAGTTAAACCAACCGATAAACGTCGGTTTTACTGTCAATACTTCGGTCTCCGGAAAGCCTGATTTGTCGTATATCCCTCAGATAAACTCCGGTGATTTTATTGATCTGGAAAAAATGTTGTATGAGCAGGGTTTTTATAATAGCGATATAAACAGTAACAATAAGACGGTACTGTCGCCCGTAGTCGAGCTATTGCACTATCGTGATATGCACCCTGAAGCTAATCCTCAGGGGATAAATGCTTTGATAGATACTTATCGGAATTATGATATACGGGATGATTTTAAACGCTATGTATACCAGAAAGCGGTAAATCAACAGTATGCATTGAATATGAGCAGTGGCAGCGGCAATATGAACTGGATGGCTTCTTTGGGTTATGATCATAATGTGGATCAGCTGGAGGCCGGATATAGCCGGCTGAACTTTAGATTGCAGCATAACATGGATCTCGCTAAAAACCTTCGGTTTTCCAGCGGGGTGTATTTTACAAGAAGTAAGACCTCATCGGGCAGATCGGGTTATGGTGATATTACCCAGAAAAATAATGCTTTTTTGCCCTATACCCAACTTGCCGATGAATCAGGAAATCCGCTTGCTGTCCCGAAAATTTACCGCAAAAGCTATATCGATACCGTTGGAGGTGGGCGCCTGCTGGATTGGGCTTATTATCCGCTGACCGATTACCTGCACACACGTACGGAGGCTGTAGCTTCTGATTTAATGATAAACGCAGGCTTGGATTATTCGGTGTTTGAAGGGCTTAAAGTCGGTTTAAAATACCAATATGAACAGCAGCTTAGCGAGACGGACCAACTTTATGATGAAGCGAGTTTTTTTACCCGTGATTTTATTAACCGGTATACCCAGATCGATGACCAGGGGCAGGTAACCAATATTGTACCCTATGGAGGAATTAAGGATAATACGCATATTCAGCTGCATACCCATAGTTTCCGCGGTCAGGTTAACTACGATAAATCCTGGAAAAGAAACGAGCTTAACCTTATTGCGGGAAGCGAATGGAGAAATACCAATCGATTAAGGGAAGGCAATCGTCTTTATGGCTACAATGACGACATATTGACCTGGGGAACAATGGACTATGTTAACCGTTATCCGAATTTTATAACCGGTAGTTTGTCATATATTCCGCCCAATATCACGGTTGGAGAAAATACCGAGAATTTTATCTCCATGTTTGCCAACGCGGCGTATACCTTCGATAGAAAATACACACTTTCATTTAGTGCCAGACGGGATGCCTCCAATCTGTTCGGACTGAGTACGAATGACCAGTGGAATCCCTTCTGGTCGGCGGGTCTTGCCTGGCATCTTTCGGAGGAGTCTTTTTATCCGAAAGGATTCCCTGACATTCGATTGAGATCGACCATTGGCTACAGCGGTAATATCGATGCGGCAATGGTGGCGGTCACCACCATGAGGTACTCGGTGAATTCGCCCTATACCGGATCGCCAAGCGCACAGTTCGATAATTACTATAATCCCGACCTCAGGTGGGAAAGCTCCAGAATGCTGAATATAGGATTGGATATCAAAGCCTTGGATGGCCGCATTAATGGAAGTGTAGAGTATTATCGCAAATATAGTTTTGACCTTTTTGGCTCTGCCCAGATTGATTATACCGCCGGAGTAGGCAATGCAATTACCAAGAATGTGGCCAACATCCAGAATAAAGGTATAGATATACAGCTGAACACGGTGAACCTGAATAAGGCTTTTCGTTGGGAATCTACACTAAATTACAGTTTCAATCGGGATAAGGTCTTGGAAAATTATATCCGTTATCCAAGTGCCAGCAATTATGTAGGAAAGGATAATATTATACCAGGCGTTGAAGGGCGGTCGATTTACAGCATCTATTCTTATAAATGGGGCGGGCTTAATCCTGAAAATGGAAATCCTATTGGGTACCTGAATGGGGAGCCCAGTGAAGATTACCTGACCATAACCGGTAGCGGCACATCATTGGAGGACTTGGTATACCATGGTTCGGCGATACCCACAAGTTTTGGTTCTTTCATTAATTCTTTTTCGTTTAAAGGGTTTTTACTGTCTTTCAGCATCATGTATAAGTTAGGGTATTATTTCCGCCGCTCCTCGATTCATTATTCCAACCTCTATTCGTACTGGTTTGGCCACTCCGATTATGCACTGAGGTGGCAAAACCCGGGAGATGAACTGCGTACCAATGTCCCCTCTGCTGTTTATCCGGCCAACTATGCAAGAGATGCTTTTTACAACGGTTCGGAAGCAACGGTCGAAAAAGGGGATCATATCCGGCTGCAATTTATTAATCTGGGATATCACATAAGCAGCCAACGTTTAGCCAAGCTGCACATGAAAGATCTGAATGTTTTTTTAACGGCTTCAAACCTGGGCATACTTTGGCGGGCAAATGATAAAGGAATAGACCCAGATCGCAATATAGGTAATTATAGCATGCCTGTTCCTGCTACTTTTTCCATCGGCCTTAGAACTAATTTTTTCTAACGATAAATAACCTTAAAACATGAATAGATTTGTATTGTTATGTGGTGGCTTGTTGTTTTTGACAACAAGCTGCACCAAATTACTGGATGAGAAATCAGATAAAAGTTTGGTCATACCCTCTACGTTGAAAGATCTGCAAGCTTTACTAGATAACTACAATTATCTGGGTTTTAACGATCCAGGCGCCGGAGAGGTGAGCTCAACGGATTACTACCTGACCGATGAAGATTACCAGAGTATGAGCGCCGATGAAGATAAACGGATGTATACCTGGCAGCCTGATCATTTGTTTGCGCCTTCATCTAATCAATGGATGTTCGGCTACCGCGCCATCTATTACGCTAACTCGGCGCTGTCTAGCCTGGAAGATATTCCCTTAACTGGATCTAATTCCTTTGACTTTAATAATGTAAAAGGACAGGCTTATTTTTACAGGGCAAAGTTTCTCTTCAATATGGCGGTAGTATGGGTATTGGCCTATGATCGAAATACAACATCGGATATTTTAGGCTTGCCGTTAAGAACCGGGACGGATTTCAATGAACCTTCTGTTAGGAGCAATCAAAAAGAGACTTTCGAGCTCATCATTAGCGATCTTAAACAGGCTATACCTTGCCTTCCCGAGACGCCAATACATGTAATGCGGCCCTCGAAGCCTGCGGCTTATGCACAATTGGCCAAGGTTTATTTATATATGCAGGATTATCAAAACGCGGGATTATATGCCGACTCTTGCCTGCAATTGCAGCATGAGCTAATAAATTACAACGATGTGGACACCAGTCGTGCCTATTCCTTTGACAACTTCAATGAGGAAGTTATTATGCATAGCGTAATTGGTACACCTGCTCCGTTGAATATAAGCAGGGCAAAAATTTCTCCGGACTTATATGCGCTGTATGCAGATGGCGACCTTCGCAAACAGGTGTTTTTTAAATTGAATTCCGATGGTTCTCATGCTTTTAAGGGAAGCTATAGCGGTACAATGGCACCTTTTGGAGGATTATCGGTTAATGAAATATTACTGATACGCATTGAAGCTTTAACAAGGGCAAATGAATTGGATGAAGCCGCAGGCCTGTTAAAGACCTTATATGAGAAACGTTGGGATGGAAATTCAGCAATTCCCTCATTTGAGGGAATGGACCAGCGACAACTGCTTTCCTTTGTACTTGAAGAACGGAGAAGGGAATTACCGATGCGGGGTGTACGATGGTACGACATTAAACGGTTAAACAAGGAAGGAGCGAATATCCATCTTTCCAGAATGGTGGAAGGTCAGGAATATTCGCTTCCTGCTAATGATCCCAGAACTGCATTGCCATTACCTGAGGATGTTATAGCATTATCAGGAATGCAACAGAATCCCAGGTGAGTTTGGTGAATTTTTATTGTGCTCTCAGGGATGCGGCATAGTCATCCCTGATTTCTTCGCCACTTTTGCCTTGCATAAATTGCGCTAATTCAGTTTGATTTGCTGCGTCTACTACAAGTTCGCAGGGAACATCAGATGCGCTTCCACAGCCAAGTTGTGGATCTTCCGTCGTATAGAAGTCGGCATCATTGGCCTGATTGATATTATCACCGGTAAAATACCATGTGGTTAAACGTTTAGTCTCGGTTTTTACCGGACTTGCGTTTTTGTTGGTATATGCTGAAGTAATAAAACAAACAGCCATTACAATGGATAAAGTAGCTGCTACTTTAAACCAGACTTTTTTTACTATAGTCATTTTTTATGGTTTACTGTTTAATATTCATTTGTGCCACTTACAGACTGGCCGCCCGAAAAACTGCTAATAATGATGTTAGCTTTTTTCTTGTTGTCATGTCGCTTCGGCCGAAGCCGGAACACCGCCATTTTCCCGGGTAAAATCCATTTTCTCATCTTTTGGTTTTTTATGGTACAGCAAAGTTAGGGCGAGGCAAGGCCTCTTGCCTGTGATTCGCGTCACAGTTTTCGCCTGCCTGTGACGCAAATCACAGCTTAATGAAAAAAGTTCTAGAGGTGCCGGTTCAGGGTTTCGCGTTTCAGCCCGAGGTAGCTGGCCACGTGGCGCTGGTTTAAGCGCCTGATGAGGCCGGGAAACACTTCTTCGAAGCGCCTTATCCGTTCGTCGGTCGGCATCGGATCGCGGCAGTAACTGCGGTTGGTGATAAGCCGCAGGTAATCCCTCATAAAACGGTAATACAAAGCGGATAGGTTGGAGGCTTGCTTCAAAACCTGATAAACGTCTTCGCCCTCAAGGTAGTAGAGGCTTAGCGGTAAGGCTGCCGTGATGGTTTCTTCCAGGGGACGCTGCAGCATAAAGTGCTGGATATTGCCGATCAGCCTTTGCTCCTGCGAGAACCAGGCGGTAATTTCTTCACCGGTATCTTTATCGTAATAATGCGAACGTACCACACCTCCATACAAAAAATATAAACGTCGGGGAACTTCCCCAATCTCGAAAAGCGGGAGGTGGGCTGCCAGACGTTGGCGTTGGAGGTGTTTGTGGAGAAACTGCTGTTGCTGTAAATCGAGACGGTAGTACTGGCCCAGTACTTCCACAAAAGTAGTGAAATCCATGTTCGGTAAAATAAAGAAAAGGAGGGAGGCCGGCCGGTGTCCACTCCCGGCCTGGCCGCTCCTTTTCTGTTTTTGGCTATTGTTAGGTGTTTTTAGCCCATTGATTAACTGGCCGGATAGCGGATGCTGAACACTAAACGGCTGGAGAGTGCCATCCCGCCGCTTGTGGAGAAACTACGCTCGGTGACCTTCGTGGTATTGATGATTTTTCCTTCGCCTTCGTCGTCGTCATCGCCGCCTCCATCATCTCCGGGAGGCTGATCGAGGCTAACGGCATAGCCGGCTGTTAAGGCATCGGCCATGTCGTTACCGGCCAAAACCAGAAAGGCCTCATCCATACCGTACAGGTAATCGAGCTGCCGATCGGTAAATTCAAAGTGCCCGGCAAGCCAGGAGCGAAAGTCAGTTCGCATCGCATATAGCGCTTGTTCTTGTTCGTTTGCTGATGATGAACGGAATAGCTGCAACAGATTTTGCAGTCCTTCATCGCTGAATGGGAATTTGTCCATTTTTTAGGATTTGATTAAATGAAAAAATAAGTCGGCCGACTGTTTATTGCCGCAAAAGTATTAGGCATGATTATAAAAAGGAATTCAATACGGTGAATTGACGCATTTTAAAGGTGAACTGTCGGTTTTTATTTGATTTTATATGCGAATGCGCTAATTTTACCGGCTGTACAACCTGAATTTTACACATCATGAGCAGTAAAGAGCGATTGAAGGTGCGGTATTTGCCCACCTATCTGGCCATTATTCTTCCTGTTGGTATCGGGCATCTGATTGTCTGGATGCAACAGTCGAAGTCGCTTATCCAGGTTATGCGCCAGCGCGGGTACTGGCCTGCCGTCGTGCTGAGCTGCCTGCTTGGTTTATTGGTAGTAGGCTATGAGCAGCGCATGGTAAAACATCTGGACGAACGGTTTCCATGGGAGGACAATTTCCGCAAACGACTGAAAAAACAATTGGTTTACGGTATAGCCTTGCCCTTGGTCATGATTTTGTGCTGCATGTCGGTTTATTTTGGTTTGCAGGGCGTAAGCATGATCCACCGGAAATATTTACAGATCGAGTTTCCTGTTGCGTTCTTGCTATTATCGGGACTTAATGTCTATTATTTTGGCTGGTACCATCGCTGCGTTGCCCGCCATCGTTTGCACAGTACGCCCGTGGAAGAGGTGCCGAAAGCAGAAGAAAGGAACGGAAGCCATCCAAGACAGCTCCTGCTGGTCGCCGGAAACACACATACTGCCGTACGGCCTGAAAACGTGATCTGCTTCGTGAATGAAGATAGGATAGGTGGCGCCTTTCTAATAACGGGCGAGCTGGTCGGGTTTCAGCTTACGATGACCGAATTAAAAGCGATGCTGGACCCTGAGGTATTTATACAGACCAACCGATGGACCATCGTGAACCTCGATCAGGTATGCACCTACAACCGCTATGCCGATCGGAGCGGTGAATTGTACTTTAAGGATGCGATCCCGTCCATTTTAGAGCATATGGAACCCGATGAAACGAGGTTATTCCGGATAGCTTCCGGAAAAGACCGGATGAAAAAGAAATACTTGATTAACAGATGTATCTAAGGGATTTTGAGCAGAAATTCAAAAAAAGAAAAGGTATAATTAATTAAACATTTTCTTTTTTTTAACTTATTGTTTATCTTTCCAGTATCAACTGAATTTTTTAATCTACCATCGATCAAGGGCAATATTTTCTTTTTGGGTGTTTTGGTGGTATTGCCCCGTCCAATTTTCGATGGTGCCTAAACAACTGGAATGAAACAATTGAACACGATTGTCGCTTTACTGAAAGCGATGTATTGCCTGATGCAGCATCATCTCGATCAATCCATGAACCCTTCAAAAAACGCCTCAGAAACGATTACGCAACTCTTTAATCGCAAAGAGGCGGCCGATTATCTGTTGGTCGACCCGAAAACGATTACCAATTGGCGTAAGCGCAACATCCTGCCAACAGCCAAACATAAGGGGAATACGCCGAAATACCATATCGACGACCTGAACCGTTGCTATGAGTGGCATTGGGGCAAGCCTAAGGAAAGATAAGGCGGTAAGATAGTCTTCGGATAATCTTCGGATCGTGTTTGGTGTCGATCCGACTTTCTCCCAAGTCTCGCCCGACTTTCCGCCGGGGTTGACCGTGGTATAGATAGGGCAAACCCGAAAGAGAGCCGGATCAGGTCCGGTTCGGATATCTCGCCGGTACAACGATGGTCCGAAGACCTTAACAAACGCATGTTCAAAATACCAAAAGGGAAAAAAAGGGAAAAACAGACCCCTTTTTCAGGCAGAAAGGGAATCAAAAAGGAACCTGGCCTTCAGGCTATTGCCGGCCTTCGCTAAGGCTCCTACTTTTGTCCTGTCAGTTCGCGGTACCGGTACAAAAAGCTGACGGAACAGGATGTTTAATTTAAAATGTTTTTAACATGGGAAAATTTCAAAATGGTACTTTAGGTATCTCAAAAGGGAAAGTAGGAAATGTAATTGTGAGCAATTGGCGCGATATCGATTATATCCGCGGTCTATCCAAAAAAAGTACAGTGCCGGCGAGCGAAGCGCAGGTACTGCAACGCAAACGCTTTTCCATATTGGCTAAATTTCTGCTGCCGGTAAGCAAGTTTTTGAATATGGGCTTTGCCGCCAAAAACCTGAAGGTAGCAACGCAATTTACGTATGCTATGCAGCATAATATGGCAAACGGCGCCGTAACGGATACCGAGCCGGTCAGCATCGTTTATGACAGGGTGCTGCTTTCAGACGGAGACCTCCGCACACCTAAAGCGGTAAATGTAGAGGTGACGGCCGATGCCCTCAATATCACGTGGAGCTCGACTGTTAAGGAGTTGACGAATGCCAGCGAGACCGATAGGGCTTATGTGCTGGTGTATAATGTGAACCAGGACGACTTTACATCGCTCGACACGGAAGCAGACCGGCAGAGCGGAGCAGGTGTGGTTACCCTGGAGGATGCCGAAGCAGGTGATGTTGGCCATGTGTGGATGTTTTTTGCCAGCGCCGATGGTACAAAGGTTTCTAAAACGGTATACGCCGGCGGGATTACATTTGTCTAACACTAAAGAGGCTAACTTCTAAGAAGGAGCAAGTGTGCTGCTTCTTGTCATCCGACAGGGGAGGAACCTATTTCAGAGACCGTTAACGCCAATGTTTTAGGTCCTTCCCTCGTCAGGGTGACAACCCGCCTCTATAATTTCAAGTAAAAAATATGGCTAGAATGATAAACGGGCTGCTCCGGGGTCGAATCGGCAACCAAGTGTATTTCGTGCGCAACGGTAAGCAATATGTACGTTCCGCTGTTAAGGCAAACAAAAAGAGACAGCCGCAGGTCAATCAGCTTCTGCAGCAGACTGCCCTTAAGCTGGCAGGCAAGTTCCTGAAACCCTTGTTGCCTGTTGTCCGGTTCAGTTTTGCGGCCAAGCAAGACCTGACCGGGATGAACATGGCCATGCGGTACGCCTTAAAACATGCCGTGGTAAAATCGGCCGAAGGAGTTGCATTGGATCCTTCCAAAGTGCTGGTCAGTTCCGGGTGCGTGCTACCTATCGCGTCACCCCGGGTGTCGATTGCTGCGGATACAGTAACCTTAGAATGGGAATCAAAAATACCATTTATGCCAGCGAAAAATGACAAGGTGTACCTCCTCGCTTACAATGAGGGGCAGCAAATGATCCAGTTAAGTTCGGGTGAAGCCATGCGGGAGGCGAAGGCGTTGGCCATGAAGCTGAACGATGAGCTGCAGAACGGATCGTTTCACTTGTATGCCTTTGCTTCCGATCGCCTGCACGCACATTATTCCAACAGCCAGTACCTCGGGAAATATCAACCAGCTATCCATTCTCAAGATTAAAAAAATGAAATCGGAATTTTTAAGTTTCCTTACCCTGCTAGGCGGGGTGATCAGTATCCTTTTGTCGATCATCGCTTATTTCCTCAGGCAGTTGCACAGCAATATCCAGAAAATGGAGCAAGACCTGACAACGGTAAAATCAGCCCTGCAGCTGGTGAAAGCAGAGTTAAAAGCCAGTTATAATCTGTTGCGGCAGCGGATGGAGTTCTTGGAGCAGAAAGCCGAAAGCGGAAAGCGCTAAAAAGCTTAGCATTTGTGCGTTACGAGTTACCAGTTGCGCGTTATGAGTTTCCCAGCACAGTGCCTAAGTCTTAAGGGAAAGCTGAAGATAAAAGTAGAACCTTCAATAGTACGCAAGTGGCCTAGGATGATAAGCCGTTAAGGAAATGGGTTGTTGGAGCGTTAAGAAAGCTTTTGTGTCTGAGCGAAGCGAGTTGAAAAGCTTTTAGCGGAAACAATCCATTTCTAGGCTTATTATCCAAGCCTTGAACTTTTGGTTCTTTTCTTTCAAGAGAAAAGAATAACAATCTTTAAGAGAAAAGGACAACAAATAAAAAATTAAGAAAAAATGAAAAAAGAAATATTACACCGATTAACATCGCCTACACCAACGTTCTTCAAAAAAATCAGAACGATAGGATTAACCTTAGGCGCCATAGGCGCAGCCTTATTAAGCGCGCCAATCTCCTTGCCGGCAACAGTAATAACCATCGCCGGTTACCTGGCAACTGCCGGTATCGTCGCTTCGGCAATTTCAACCGTTGCCAAGGAGGATCAGCAGGGGAAAGAAGAATAGTAACGTATCGTTTTAGTTACACTTGTTTGTTAAACTTGGCACAAGTGTTGCCTTAAATCAAACAGGTTTAGGTTGATTTTAGAAAGCTCGGCAATCCCAAAGTCCGGGCTTTCTTCTTTTCAAAGCGTTTATCTTAATTTAACTAATACACCTTTAATTACCTTCGACAATCTCTTTGAACTCCTCCAGTTTTACGATATTTAATTTCGGTAACTCCAGCTTTTTCAGATCGTTAAAATATTATCATTAGTGACGAGATAATCTGCATTACCGGCGATTGCGCGATCAGCAAATTTGTCGTCATCAGCATCTTTTTCTACCAGATTCCATTTAAAATAAGGTTCAGAAAAAATAACAGTAAGAGCTACACTTAAAATTTTGAACAGCAGTTCAAATCTATGTTGATTGATTAAAAGCTTTGTTCTATGCACTTATCACGCATTTTAATTCATTATCCATTACCCAAAACTATTCCCCATCTGAAACAGCGGCAGGTACATCGCAATCAGGATAATCCCTACAAAGATCCCCAGAAAAATAATGATGAAAGGTTCGAGCATGGCCGAGATCATGGCCGATTGGTGTTCGATATCCTCGCCATATTGCGCAGCTACTTTTCCAAAGAAATCGGCCAATTGGTTCACCTCTTCGCCTACTTTGATCAGCGACACCATTTTGATGTCATAAATCGGGAATGCCGCTAAGCTCTGGTGCAAACTTTTTCCCTGTAGGATATTCTGCTCGATGCTTTGCAATGAATATTCAATAGGATAGAAGCCTACCATCTGCCGGCTCAGTTGCAGGGCGCGGATCAGGGGAACTTTAGAGCCGCTGAGCAGAGCCATGGAATTGCAGAAGCGGGCAAGAAATATTTTACGGATCATACCACCGAAGATAGGAAGCTTCAGCAACAACAGGGCGGAAACTTTGCGCATCCATTCCTTTTTACGTTGCAGGTACAGCCAGGTGCCCAAAGCGCTTAAACCGAGAAAGAAAAGCAGGAAATACTTCCGTGTAAATTCGGATACATCCACGATTAGCCGTGTAACCGTAGGCAAGTCGCTTCCCGAACGCTGAAAAATATCGGCAAACATGGGCACAATGAAGTTCATCATGAAAACGATGGCGCCGATGGACGTCAGCGTAACAATGGCCGGATACATCAATGCGCTGGTAATCTGGCGGCGCTGCTTGAGCCGTTTACGGTAAAAAACGGCCAGTTCTTCCAATACACCGCTTAATTTCCCCGTTTCTTCACCGATCTGTACACTGAAATATTCGTAAGGTGTAAAATCTTTATGTGCCTGCATCGCTTCAGAAAGAGAACCGCCCTCCACAATCCGGTTCCTGATGTTTCCAAGCAATTGAAGCAAGTAATTGTTTTTTTGCTGTAATACCAGCATATCCAGGGCCGATTTGAGATCGATACCGGCTTTAAGCAAAATCGACAGCTCATGGTAAAACGATTCTTTGGCTTTATCGCCCATGGTATTGAACAGCTGGATATCGCGGTTCATAAAGGCGAAAAAACCTTCTTTATCCGTTTCGGAAACAGGATTTACAACTGCTTTTTTTTTGAACTGTTTGATATCGATACCCGCCATGCTGGTTTAGGATTAAAGTACAATAATAAGCATTATATAGCTAAGAAGGAAAGATTATAACAGTCAATGTATCGCGTTTTAATTAAGTATATTGTGGAAAAAATTTGATAAAAATTATTTGTTTTCAAAAAGATTTGTTTTACTTTTATAACAGTAAAAAGGCACTAAACTTAAATCAAATTTTATGACCTACTCCGCACCTGAGCCACGTTTGGATATATTATATTCATCCGTTTTCCTGTTTTTGTTGTATCAACCTAATAAGCTTCATATTTCCGATTAAGTAATCGAAAATTAACCTTGTGCTATATTCTGTCCCATGGAATGTAGTAGAAAATCTATTGCTTAATAATACTCATAAATTAATTTAACATATCAAATGATCAATGAAAAGGGTCTTTCTTTCTTTTACGCTCTTTGCGTGCTGCAGCGCAGTGATGGCACAATCGAACATCCATGAAGCCAATGGGAATGTGGGTATTGGGACGACGAACCCGACACAGAAGCTGCATGTAGTCGGAAATACTGTAGTGGACGGGGCATTTATTATCCGGTCATCGGATGGAAATAGTGCTGGTATCATTCGGACATCCGGAGATCCCGAATCGTATAACGGCATGGTCTTTTATGCCAATCGGGGTAGTGGTTTTATATCCTTTAATACTAACAATAATAATTCAACAACAGAACAGATGCGGATTATTACCAATGGAAATGTCGGGATCGGCACAGCTACACCAGATGATAAACTATCTGTTAACGGTAACATCCGCGCAAAGGAAATCAAAGTAGAAACGGCCAACTGGCCGGATTATGTATTCGAAGAGAATTATCAGCTGCTCTCTTTACCTGAACTGGAAAATTACATCAAAACCAATAAGCATTTGCCGGGAATGCCTGATCAGGTGCAAGTGAAAGAGGAGGGAGTAAGTCTGGGCGAGATGAACCGGAAGTTATTGGAGAAAGTGGAGGAGTTGACCTTGATCGTCATTGAGTTAAAGAAGGAAAACGACCAACATGAAAGAGAAATAAACGAGTTAAAAAACAAGCCATAAAATCAATGCAACGATGAAGTCACCTTTACTTTTCATTTTATTATTGACTTCCGGATTTCTTGCGCATGCACAAAACTGGGGCAAAACACCTACCATTAAAACGGATGGTGTAATGGAAATCGGCAGAATATTGGATTTTCATGATTCATCCGATGGAACGGAAGACTATTCCAGCCGTATCTGGGCGGAGGGTAACCTATTGAACACGTTTAGCAGTTTCCGGCTTTTCGGCAATAGTTCGAACACCACAAACTTAATATTGGCCGCCAACTACCCGAATTCTTTTCGGTGGAAATTCAAAACGATCGACAGGGGTTCGGGAATCGATCTGGATATTGTTTCCACGAATACCAATGATCAGGAAGAGAGCATGTTGAGCTTCTCCCCATCCTATACCGGAAGACCAGAATTAAGCGTACTCACCGATGCGTTTGTACTCCATGACGGTAAGGTAGGAATCGGTACGGCAGACCCATCGTCGAAACTGGCGATAAAAACACCCTCAAATGGCTGGATCATCACCAGCAAAGCCTATTCCCCTGATATCGGACAACTCAATGGCATCAAGTTTTTAAGCGGTTATCCCAACGATACGGGCAAATGGTCGGGCATTGCGAGCGTATCGGAGAGCGAACACAGTAACCTGACCGGTTTAGCGCTCTATGCCGGGCAAACTGAAAGAATCAGGATCGCTTCCGGAGGGAACGTCGGTATAGGAACAAGTGATCCTCAGGCAAAGTTAGCGGTAAACGGTAATATCCTCGCCAAGGAAGTTAAAGTGAAAACCGATATATCCGTTCCTGATTATGTATTCGAGCCCGATTATCAAAAACCTTCTTTATCGGAGATTGAGCATTATGTAAAAACTTACAAACATCTTCCGGAAGTCCCCTCAGCCAAAGAGATCAACAAAGAAGGGCTTGACCTGGCGAACATGAATATGATCCTGCTGAAAAAGGTGGAGGAGCTGACTTTACTGTTGATAGAAGAAAGAAAAGAAAGGATCAAGGTGGAAACCAGACTTCAGAATGTTGAAGCACATATTTATGCCAATTGACTCTGTGCAAAATATCGGATTAACAATGTATCGCATTCAAATTAACTATTAAAGATGAAATGTATACTTTTTTTTAAGCCAATAGCTTTTACAGCAAGCATATTGTGTTCTTTACCGCACTTGACTTTCGCGCAGACGACAGCTGTGGCGGGTGACTATAAAATTATCAATATAGATGACACGGGAAATTCAACCTATACCAAGGCTTTGATCTTACTTCATGAAATGTATGACGGGACTACTCTTGGAGACAATTATGCTATCGGTACAATTACCGCAAGACGTGGGGGACTGACCGCTTTTAACAGGCTAAACCTAGCTGAGATAAACACTTCATCATCATATCAATCTACTTTCGCCAATCTCGTTTCAAGCGATAGCCAAACGGCAACATGGAAACTCAAAAGCTGCATATATAATGAAAAAAAATACTTAGCAGTAGAAATTCCGTACGATAATTCTGAGCATACCCATGGATTTCAATTCTGTGGTTGGACGGGCTCTACCGGGGTTAACATGAAGTTTGTGATCTATTCAAAAAACAATGAACCTATTAATCAGACGATTTTAACTGATATACAGGACTATACCCCTAACATGACTAGCACCAATTATGCATCCAATTTTAACATTATGGGTAATGTAGGCATCGGCACCAGTACCCCTCAAGCAAAGTTAGCGGTAAACGGTAATATCCTCGCCAAGGAAGTTAAAGTGAAAACCGATATATCCGTTCCTGATTATGTATTCGAACCCGATTACCAGAAGCTTTCCTTAGCAGAGATCGAGCATTATGTGAAAGCGCACAAACACCTTCCCGAAGTGCCTTCTGCCAAAGAGATCAACAAAGAAGGGCTTGACCTAGCGAGCATGAATATGATCCTGCTGAAAAAAGTGGAGGAACTGACCTTAATGCTCATCGAAAAAGAAAAAACGATCAACAGGTTGGATTCAACACTGAACAAAACCGTAAACCGCTTGGAAAAACTGGAAAGAAAACACTAATCCCAACTATATGAAAAAGAGTTTATTAAAAACGATCTTTTTACCAGCCATTTTTCTGGTGCTCTGTTTCCCACAACAATCGAAAGCCCAAACCGGTACCACTATTCATGGCAACTATAAGGCAGTGACCATCCAAATGGATGTAAACGTTCCCCATTCCAAAAGTCTTATTCTCCTCCATGAAATTTACAATGGAAGCACACTGCTTTACCTGAACTATGTGATCGGCAATTTTACTGCATTGAGAGGAGGTACCAATGCCTACCAACGGATAGATGTGGCCAATGTGAACACCTCCTCTGCATATAATACGATTGCCGGCGAGGTTACCTCTTATAACATGAGTGCATATCCCACCAGCGAGGTATGGACATTAAAAACCTGTATGTACAATGGCAGAAAGTACCTTGCTTTAAATGTACCTTATATCGCAGGGCAACATAGCAATGGTTATCAGTTTGTTGGGTGGGCTTACTCTTCTGCTGAAAGTCTAAAATTTATCACCTACAATATAGATGGCGTACCGCAAAATGAAGATGTTTTGACCAATATCCAGGATTATACCCCTAATGTAAGAGAAACGCATGTTACCAATGCGTTCAACGTCCGAGGCAATGTAGGAATCGGAATCGATAATCCAACAGAAAAACTATCCGTTAATGGCAAAATCCGCGCACAGGAAATTAAAGTAGACAATGAAAATTGGCCGGATTATGTTTTTGATGATGATTATCAAATGCGATCATTGCCTGAACTGGAAAATTATATCAAGGCCAATAAGCATTTGCCGGGAATCCCTGATCGGAAGGAAGTAAACGAAGAAGGCATTGAACTCGGCGAAATGAACCGAAAATTATTGGAGAAGGTGGAGGAGTTGACCTTGCATTTGATCCGGATGGAGAAAGAGAAAGAAAAGCAACAACAAGAAATAGTGCTATTAAAACAGAAAATTTCCAAGATAATTGAAAAGGATTGACAAAACATTTAGAATTTCATCAAATCTTACAACTTATAACCACTATAATGACTTCAAAAATTACGGTATTTGCAATCATCTTTCACTTGATCTGCATTCACCCCTTGTTTTCACAAGGGAACAATGAATATTTGGCTCGGGTAATCCCGCCATCTCCAACCTCAAGCGTTTTCCAACGATATGGCAATCATCAACCATCTTTATCGTCTGGAACGATCAATATTCCCATACCATTATTTGAAATAGAAACCGATAATTTCAAACTACCTTTTTCGGTACAGTATAATACGGCAGGGATAAATTTTATGGATCAACCTTGCCCTTTAGGATACGGTTGGACGTTTCTACCTGGCCTGCGCGTAACACGGACTATTCTTGGTCGACCGGACGACCGTTATCCAATGCTTGCTTTAAACGGGAACGAAGATTATGAGACATTAAAGAAAGGTATTATTTCGTGGCAGGACTGTAGTTATCATCAACTAAGTACCAACGATTTATACGACTCCCAAAACGATATTTTTACCGTACATCTGCCCTCGGGAAATTATACCTTTCTCATTAAAAAAGTGAATTCGGCTTATGAAGTTATAACCTTGGGCAATCTATTGAAAATTACCGTATTGAGTAGCATGAGTGGATTTCAAGTGACCGATGAAAACGGGATTATTTACCTCTTTGGTGAATCGCAATCCGGCAGCACGGCGTACACAGAATTTTCGGGGGATGATGCGGCCAACACAGCCTGGATGTTAAAGGAAATTACGTTACTGAACGGTTCGAAGATCAATTTTACCTGGAAGAATGTGACGCTCGGTTATGCCCCTGAAACGGCCACCCCTGTTAATCTCAAAGATTTTAAAAATATCAGCTGCGCCTCGGATAACGGTTCCCAACCGGAAATTATAGATAATGGAGGTATGATCAATTATTATACGGGTACGAATTCCTATCTAAACGTAAAGATGCTGGAAAAGGTGGTGTTCCAAACCGGAGAAATTAATATAAGTTATAAAGCGAGCAATAACCCCTTTATGACAAAATTCGAGGTTAAGGATAAAAATGGTACCCTTCGCAAACAGGTTGATTTCATTTACGGGGAAGCCAATGCTCAACAGGATCACCTTTTGCTCAAATCCTTGAAAATAAATGACGAGCTGTACAAGTTCAGCTATAACGCTAATCGCTTCACAAAGAACACAACCAGTCTGGATTATTGGGGATACTATAACGGTAAGAATAATACAACGTTAATCCCAAGAATGACCTTAAAAGCATTTGATGACTATTCCTGTTATAATTCTGTAGCGGATGTATCAAGAGAAGTAGGAAACGCCGACAGAAGTGTTGTCGATGAGGCTATGAAAGCTTTTATGCTCATTCGTATAGACTATCCCACAGGGGGATATGCGGAATTTGAATATGAGCCTCATCATTTTACCGATAAATACCCAGCTTCTACTGATGCGTTTGGTATTACCCCGGCAGCAATCAATAAAGGGGGAGGATTGCGAGTAACAAAAATCACCACTAAAACAGACGCCAACGCGACGGCCACAATTAAAACGTATAAATATGGCACAAATGAAAATGGGATGGCCAATGTGCTTAACGTACCGACGCTCGATACCTTCGTTGATGAAATGTGGTACCTTACACATGGCGTATCAGCTTGTGGTACAGAAAAGTGGGCCACCTATAGAATGTTGAGTATAAATGCTTTAAGTAGTTATAATAAATATATAGTGAATCCCACCCCGATATGGTATAATACCGTTACCGAGTATGTGAACAATGATCAGAAAACGGAATATAAATTTGAATATCAAACGGACGATACGTATTACACATTGCAGTTTAAGTTATTGAAGCGACCTTATTTTTGGAGTTATTTCGGCTTGTTTCAGGATGGTCCTCATATGACTGAATCGACCCTTTTCAAAAAAAGTGGCCAATCATATACTCCGGCCCAAAGGACGACAATGACTTACGACCAAATATCCTTACCTGCTCCAGATTACAGTCCTATATATAATACCGTTGTCGACCGGAAAATAATATGCGAGTCAAGCAACAACAATGTATTGGATATCACGCCCGAAGAAATGACAAATATTTATGTCCTAAATAATACACCCTGTATCGGTACTGAAACAGTGAACTTCAATGTTGTCCGTTACGAGATCATGGGCAAGTATTTCCGCCTGAGAAACAAAGAGGTAACGGATTTTTCAGCTGGCGGAGAGGTAGTGCAGAGCGAAGACTATGACTACGGCGATCAAAATGGCTATCCATCGCAATTGACAAAAATAAGCAAGGGAACCAGTGAAGGAACAAAGAAATCCATTACGGAATATAAATTCCCCTACCGGTACACAGATGCTATATATATAACCATGAAAAACAAGAATATGTTGGCCCCGATAGTTGAGGAAATAACTTATAAAGATTTAGCGGAAACAAAAAGAGTACGGACAAATTATACGAATGCAACAGCTGTAACATCAGGCATAGTACGTCCACTATCTGTTCAATCGTCAGTGAGTGGTGAAAACTTACACACTGATGTAATTTTTGATAAGTATGACACATACGGTAATTTACTTCAACAGACACCAGAGGGAAGTCCGGCCATAAGTTACCTGTGGAGCTATAACGGGCAGTACGCCGTTGCCGAGGCGAAAAACGCGGCCCAGTCGGACATCGCCTATGCGGGCTTCGAAGCCGAGGGGAAGGGGAACTGGACGTACAGCGGTTCGCCCTATGCCGACAACACAGCCCCTGCTGGGAAAAGGGCCTACAACCTGGGCAGCGGGAGCGTATCGGTAAGCAACCTGAGCACGGCAAAGGAATACGTGCTGAGCTACTGGGCCAAGAGTACCTCGGCGGGAGCGGTAAGCGGAGGCACGGCCAGTGCCGTTGCCAGCAGTAACGGCTGGACACTTTACCGGCGTAGGGTGACGGGGGCAGCGGCCGTAACCCTCAGCGGGAGCGTACCGGTGGACGAGATTCGGCTCTGCCCGATCGGGGCCCTGATGACCACCTATACCTACGACCCGCTGGTAGGGGTCACCAGCGCAACGGACCCCGCGGGCAGGACGACCTATTACGAATACGACGGGTGGGGAAGGCTGAAGGCCGTCAGGGAGCAGGACCGATATTTAGTTGAAGGCTACGATTATCAATACCGAAACCAATAAGGAGGCCAGCACCATGAAAAGAAAGACACAGATACCATATACCTTCAGGGCCATCCTGTCGATGGCCGTATCCCTATTGTTGACCGCCCCCGTAGGGGCGCAGCAGCAGGACCTGGTGCTGGGCAGTTACAGCAACCAGACAGAGATCAGGGCGACCCGCAGCATCACCCTGACCAGCGGTTTTTACATCCCTTCGGGAAAGACCGTGCGTCTGTTCATCGAGCAGGATGCCTCGCTGATCGCCATGCCGGGGCTGCCCACGGCCGTACAGAACTATATCCTGAAAACAAGCTATCTGGCACCGGTAACAACGGCGGCAGCGGCTACACAGGCCTCCCAGAAGATGCAGGACGTGGCGTACTACGACGGACTGGGCAGGCCGGTACAGACGGTGGCGGTAAAGGCAAGCCCTTCTTTCGGGGACATCGTGCAGCAGCAGGCCTACGACAGCTACGGCAGGCCGGAGAAAAGCTACCTCCCCTATGCCGGAGGCAACGACGGCAGCTTCAAGGGCAATGCGGTGGCCGCACAGGCCGCATTCTACAACAGCCCGCCCCCTGGGGTGGTGCAGATCGGTGCGGTGGGCGGGGTTACCCCGTCCTTCGGCCGGACGGTGTACGAGGCATCGCCCCTGGACCGGGTGCTCGAACAGGGCTTCCCCGGGCAAGCCTGGCAGCCTGCCGCCACCCGCAGTACGGCAACGGGGCGCACAGTGGCCACCGTCTATACCACCAACAACGCCACGGCCATTACCGACCTGACCAACACACGGCAGGTACGGCTCTACACGGTAAGCTACCTCAACGGCTGGCCGAAGCTGAGCCTGGACGGCACCTACGCGGCCAACCAGCTGCACGTGAGGGTCACGCGCGACGAGAACTGGGAGAGCTCGGCCACCGGATTTGCCGCAAGGCTGGGCACCACCGAGGAGTACACCGACAAACAGGGACGGGTGGTGCTGAAACGCTCCTTCAACAGCAAGGACGGGACTGCCGAGATGCTCAGCACCTACTATGTGTACGATGACCTGGGCAGGCTGTGCTATGTGCTGCCCCCGGGGGCCAATGCCGATGCCGGCCTGCCCGGTGCCGTCGTCCAGAAGGCCCTCTGCTACCTTTACCAATACGACGGCCGCAACCGGGTAAAAAGGCGGCACCTGCCCGGGAAGGCCAGATGGGAAGAGTTCAATTACAACATGATGGACCAGCTCATCATCCACCAGACGGCCAGGGACTCCCTGGACACTTATGCAGCTTTCCCCACCACCGCGGGCAAGCGTTACCACCACTTCTACAAATACGACGGGCAGGGGCGCATGATCATGGCCGGGGTGGAAAAGGACCGCGAGGCCAGCCAGGAAACCATCGAGGGCTATATCTCCGAACCGGGCCGGGCGGGTACGCAATGGGAGGAGCGCAGCAGCGCAGCGGGCAATCTGCACGGCTATACCAATGTCAGCATCCCCAATGCCGCAGGAACCCTGGACGTGACCGAAGTGAACTATTACGACCGCTACGACGGCATCGGCCTGCCGGCAAACCTCGATAAGGCCGCCGCCTACTCGGCCATGACGCAGGGGCTTTTGGTGGCCAGGAAGGCAAAGGTGCTGGGCACAACCGACACCTACCTGTGGACGGTCTATTACTATGACGCTAGGGGCCGGAACGTGCGCACCCTGAGCCAGCACTACAAAGGGGCGACGGTCAGTGCCAACAACTACGACGACGTGACCAATACCTACAGTTTCAGCGGCCGGCTGACCAAAAGCGTAAGGGTGCATTATGCCGGCAGCACCACGGCGACGGTGACCGTTACCACCGAATATACCTACGACCACCGCGACCGTTTGCTGGATACCTGGAAGACGGTGGGCGGCGGCACGCGCACCCTGGTGGCCCGCAACGCGTACAACGAAGTGGGGCAGCTGGGGGCAAAGAACCTCCACAGCACCAACGGCGGGGCCAGCTTCGGCCAAAGTGTCAGCTACAGCTACAACGAGCGCGGATGGCTGCGCAGGAGTAGCTCGGGACTCTTCTCCCTAGAGCTGCGCTACAACACCGGTACCAACAAATACTACAACGGCAACATCGCCTACCAGCTCTTCAGCAGGAAATATACCGCTACGGCCATGCTGACCGACACCTTCACCTACCGTTACGACAACCTCAACCGCCTGCGCGAGGGGATGTTGGGAGGCAACAGGGCCAGGGAAGGCATGCTCTACGACCGGATGGGCAACATCGAGGTGCTCAACCGACGTGACAATACCGGCGCGGAGATCGACAACCTGAGCTATACCTACGGCACCGACGGCCGCCTGGCCTCCGTCAGGGACGCCAACACCAAGGTGGGCCAAGCGCCCTACATGCTTTACGGCACCACCCAATATACCTATGATGCAAACGGCAACATCAAAACGCGCAGCAACGGCACGAACACCGCCGACAACATCTCCGCCATCACCTACAACTACCTGGACCTGCCCCAGAGCATCACGGCCAGCGGGGCCGCAATAAGCTATACCTATGACGGATCGGGCAGGAAGCTGCGCAGCGCGGGCGGCATCAACGGACAGACACGCGACTACATCGACGGCATCGAGTATGCCGACGGTACACTGGAGCTGATCCATACGGAAGAGGGACGGATCCTCAGGGGCAGCAGCGGCAGCTATACCTACGACTACGTGCTCAAGGACCACCTGGGCAACGCCCGTGCCGGCTTCAGCAGCAGTTCGCCCTCCACCCCCAACTTCGGCATGGACTACCACCCCTTCGGGCTCCAGTACCCTTCCAACATCCTTCCCGGATCACCGAAAAATAACTACCTTTACAACGGAAAAGAATTGCAGGACAAACTCAAGTGGTATGACTACGGCGCAAGGTTCTATGATCCGGTCATTGGTAGGTGGGGAAGCGTGGATCCGTTGGCGGAGAAGTATTATGCGTTAACCCCTTATCAATATGCAGGAAATACTCCAGTCAATGCAGTTGACATAGGGGGTAAGTTATTTATTTTCGTTAACGGATTTAAACCAGGAGAATGGTTCTCTACAAAACTACCTACTACAGTTCCTAATCAATACGGTACGATAAGTCCGAATGCTATGAATTTTGCGAACACTATAGATAGAAGCTTTCATAAAGGAAATAATACAGATTATTGGGGGGATGTTAGTGGAGCATATATGTCGGCTTATTCAGATAATAATGCCTATTCTGTAAATGGTTCTTTTACCCCGAAATCATCAGCAAGTTTGCGATATAATGAAGGCATGACGGCCGGCGAGAATTTGATTGAACAGTTGGAATCAGGAGCAATAACGCTGAAAGAAGGGGAAACTATTAAAATTGTTGGACATAGCCAGGGAGCGGCTTATGCTGCGGGGATAGCCTCCGCATTAGCAAAGAATGATAAATATGGAGGATTGCTTGAATTCGTAGATTATATTTCTCCTCATCAACCCGGAAATTTTAGTCATCCAAAAGGAATAAAAGGCAGGCAGTTTTCAACCAAAAGTGATAAAGTTTCTTCAAAAGGCCAATTGGCAAAATGGTTTGGTAACTCAAGCTACCAGAAAATTGATGGTGCGGAATGGGGAACACAAAGGGAGAGTGTTGATAGCCAGCTAGGAGGGCATGAAATCGGGTCGTGGTTGAATAATCTAATTGATTATTGGAGAAGTCAAGGGATTCAGGTTAATGTAATTGAATGATGAAAAAGTCAATACTAATATTCCTAATAGTAGGTGTATTCACTTCTTGTCAAAAGAAGGTTTATTTCAATGATTTCGAAAAATCTTTTTTGGATGTATATAATGAAGGAGATACATTAATTTTTGAATCTGGAAAAGGAGAACGAGACACCTCCTATATTTTAAAAAAAGATATTCGTTTTGCTGAATGGAATCCCTTAGCTCACAGTGGAAAATACAAGAGATTAATCGGCGAGATAGACCAAGCCAACAAAACGCTAGCTAACGAAACTCCAGACACTAGTAAGTTTATCTCGTTACTAAAAGAAAATCCTGATGCTGTTTCGCTATTTATAGTTTATGACGATATTATCCTGATGCGACGTTTTAAAAAGTTTAGCCTCAAGTCCTTAGAAAAGTATAAAGTTGACAATAATGTTTTTAGGTTTAGAATTATACATAAAAAAGAAAATGTAAATACAGAAGAATCTTTATATTGGCACTTGAAGTATGGATTAGTAAAATTTGTAACAAAAGAAGGTATAGTATGGCGCCGTATTAATATCAATGGATATAAGGCAAGCTGAAGCTGTACGATTACGGGGCAAGGTTCTATGACCCGGTAATAGGGCGTTTTGGGACTGTTGACGGGTCTTCAGAGAAGTATTATGACATATCTCCGTATGTATATGTTGCAAATAACCCACTTAAATATATCGATCCAGATGGTAATGATATAAGATTGGCGAGCCATACCAGAAGTGATGGTACAACGGTTGTTCAGATGTCAGTTACCGGTAAATTAATAAATCAGTCCAGCATAAACTTTAGCAGTTACGATATGGCAGGCTATGCTTCTCGTTTAGGAAATGCAATTAAGGATTACTATGGAATACAGGAGAAGGGATTTGAGGTTCAGGTTTCTGTAGATATTGAAGGCGTTTCCAGTGGAGATAGTTTTATTAAACCATTAGCGGAAAGTGATCATGCCTTTTATCTTCGTGACGATGGTAATCTTGCAGATCCTGATAATCCAGGAGGAGTGCGACCCTATGGAGTTCTAGGTGTAGCAGCGTTTGGAGAAAAAGCTGTATATATATCTAAAGATGTTGTGGGAGATAAACCAGCAGAAGAAGGGAAATATAAGGGGACAGGTCTAAGTGCAAAAGGAAATGCTACTTTAGAAAGAACTGGTTCTCATGAACTAGGACACTCGGCTGGGAATAAACATCCTGATAAAGGTACAATGCCCGAAAATCTAATGAATCAATCGGGCAAGGCCGATGCTGGTACTAAAATTACAAGGGAGCAAATTATGGATATGTTAAAAAAGTATGAAGAAGGTAAGCTCAATAATGGTAGGCAAAATTATTAAACTGCGTGTATGGATAGCCGGGATCGTTCTTGTGTGTTCGTGTGGAAATGCAAATGTATCATCAAGCACAGGTAATGATAGGAAAGAACTTTATATGCAAATAGCATTTGAAGACTTTTTTGATAATGATGTGCTCGATCTTTATATTGATAATAAATTAGTTGTACAGCACGATACATTAAAAAGCGGCTTTTCTGATGGGGTAACAAACACAGTATTGAATATCCTTAAAAGTAAGAACGGATATATCATTGATGTTCATAAACAATCAATAGAATATATTCCAAAAAATGATACAGTCTTTGTCTCAGTTGTTTTGAATGGAAATAAAAACGAATATCAAATAGATCAAAACGAAGGTAAATACATTGGGTTTAGTAAGAATAAAGACGGTTCACTTGAGTTTGGTCAAAGTAAGAAGAAACCTATGTACGATTAACAACAAAGCCCGGCATGTCCGGGCTTTGCTGTTTTATAGGGCAGCGATGCTCTTGAGCTTTGCTGCTTTGATGAAAGCATCGATAGTGGCAAAGACGTGCGATCTGTTCGGGAGTGTAAATAAACTGTGTCATTGATTAATTAAACTTTCTATTGCGCATAGGTCTTTCTTGCCTTAAAATCCCTGATCAGGGCGTCAACAACGAGGAACACCTGTTTTTGTCCTCTTCGGGCATGACGGAGATCTCCCTGATCCTGCCGAGAGCAGCGCCATCGAGCTCGTTGTCGGTCTTTCCAGAAAATAAATCCCGTGATACATTGCGCGTATCGGCCAGCTTGGAAGCTAATTTTACATATGCTATCTAAACAAAATAGAACTTTTCTCCTCTACCACTGTTCTCTTATTGAGGATTACCAAAAAAAACAGGAGGCTACGGGATGTACAAAGCAATAATACAAGATGCTGATCAGGAAATCCTTTTTATGCTGGAACAGATGTTGGAATTGAATGGATACGAAACTTTGGCTGTCAGCGATTATCATAAACTATTAAGCAGCCTGGAAACATTTAAGCCTTGTGTGGTGCTTCTGGAATTTAAGCTATCAGGGGAAGATTGCGTCGCCACGGTGAAGAAAATCCGTAAAGTGGACCCGCAATTGCCCATTATTGTACTTAGTAGCAATAACGCCATTGTAGCGCAATACAAAGCCTATGACTTTGACGGCTGCTTGCCCAAGCCTTTCGACATGGATGAACTCTTTAATCTGGTAGATAAGTATTGCAAAAATGAAACGATATGCCCCTAAGCTACGTATTGGGCAATACGGGTGCGCAAATCATTGATATCAAATGGCTTGCGAATAAAATCTTGTGCACCGCAATCCTTTTGCAACTCTTTATGATGGGCAGACATCATAATCACCGGGATCGTTTTGGTTTCGTTCTTTCCTTTTAGTTCGCGGCAAATGTCTATTCCGTTACCATCGGGTAACATGATATCCAATAAAATAGCGTGAGGGGTAATATGCTGTAAACGTTCCCAAAATGAAGCAGCGCAGTCAACCGGCGCTACTTCGTACTCGTGCCCTAATATGAGGCACAATAGTTCTCTGATATCGCGGTCGTCTTCGAGGATCATGATTGTTTTCTTCATTATTTAAATTCAGTATGCTCAGCTATAATAATAAAATTTTTTTAAATAAAGGTTTAAGTAGTGCTTTTTTTATAACGGTAGGTTAAAATAAAATTGGCTTCCTTTTCCATATTCGCTTTTCAACCCGATGGTGCCGCCGTGTCGCTCGATAATCTCTTTACTCAGAAAAAGCCCTAAGCCGAGACCGGAAATTTTGGAATGGCTATCGGCACGGTAAAAACGGCTGAAAATCTTTTGCTGATCTTCGGGTTTTAACCCTAATCCATGATCGGTTACGCGTACGGTGACCAGCTTCGGCGTTTTTTCTAGCGATACATCAATCTGCCTTGCATTAGGTGAGTATTTTACGGCGTTACTCAACAGGTTCAGCACGACCTGCTCGATTCGTTGTTTATCTGCCTCCACAATAAGACGATCTGCCGCTTGTTCAAACTGGATATGATGACTGTTGTTGGTATAACGGAATGTTTCGATTACTTCTCTCAGCAGTTGGCCAATATCGAAGGCCTCCATGTTGAATTGCAGTTTGCCTGCTTCGATCTTGGAAACGTCCAACAGCTCAGAAATCAATTTGTTTAACTTTTGGGTCTGCGAAAGGCATTTTTCTATGAAATACCTGGTAAGCTGGTTGTCCGGGTTCTTTTCGATATACTGTAGATAACCGTAAATACTGGTTAAGGGCGTTTTTAGCTCGTGACTGGCCAAAGCAATAAATTCGTCTTTCCGATAACTCAAGGCTTTCACTTCCTGAAAAAGTTCGGCATTGGCTAATGCTATGGTGGTCTGCGCGGTAATATTGTCTAATAGTTTTTCGTGATAGCGTGTGAATTGCCCTGCTGCAGGATGCCCGAAAAATAAACCGCCTACTACTCTTTTTTCTGCAGAGAAAATTGGAGCAGCCATGGTACTCACTATCGGCAGGTAGCTCATAAGCATATCCAAATAAGCTTGATTGCTGTTCAATGTACGCAATTTGGTGATATCATCTGAACGCATAATACGCTTGCCTATAAATATGGCTTCCCATATCAGTGGATCTTGTGGTAGCAGCGAACTGCTTTCCAGGAGCGCAGGCGCTGCGCCAAATAGCGCATAATGAAGTGTTGGAACACTTTCGCCATTGATTGAATGGTAAAAAATGGCTCCGTAAGATGCCCGGATTAACTGGGCACTGGCACCAACAACATATTGAAGGATGTTTTTGATGTCTAACTTCGCAAAAACCTTTTTTCCAATCTGGTTAATGGATTCAAGGTAATTGGTATACTGTAAAATTTCTTGGCGACTTTTGATTTCGGAACTGATATTCCGCGCTATTTTGGAAGCACCGATAATTTTTCCCGCGCCGTCTTTTACCGGCGAAACGGTTAAGGATATAGGAATTTCGTTTCCGTATTTATCGACACGGATGGTCTGATAATGGTCAACCTTCTGCCCATTTCTAATCATGCTGAGGATGGTGTCTTCTTCGGTTAACCGTGATGGTGGGATCAGAATGGTGATGGGTTTTCCAACAACTTCCGACGCTTCGTAACCGAAAATCTGTTCGGCTCCCTCATTCCAACTGGTGATTATTCCGTCGAGGTTTTTGGTGATGATCGCATCATCTGACGACTGGACAATGGCGGATAAGAAGGCATCCCGTGTTTCGGCCAGTTCACGGTAACTCACATCTACCAAGGTGTTGTGTGCACCAAGAAGTTTGCCTTCCGGACTATAAATGGCTCTTGGAAAAACAAGGAGGCTTCGAAAGGTATGATCGGGCCGTTCAATGACAATGTCGGCCTGCTGGAAATAACTACCGTCTTTAAGCGCCTGGGCCATCGGACATTCGGAGATGGGCATCGGACTGCCATCTGGATAGTATATCTTCCATGAACCACACCAGAGATCTTTCCCTATTTCCGGCTTTCTTCCCCATAATTCAGCTGCCGCTTGGTTATAGAAAGTGACATAACCTTCAGCATCACATGTATACATGGCAATCGGGGAATCGTCTACCAGTTTTTGTTTTAAGGAGGGGGTACCATCTTGGGCATGATTCATTATGATGTCCAACCACACGCTATTCCCTTTTTTATTCATGAATGCATTTTTTAATTTATACGTTTTGGCTTACGGCAAGACTATATTATTTTTTAGCAAGGTAAAACACCTGACGTTAAAACGGTAAGTTTTTTTGATTAAATGCATTACTATCTAACATGTGTTAGCTTAAAAAGTTTGGATCGTTCTCATTCTTTTTACATTATAAAAGCTTTCTTTTCAGAAAGCTTTTATGTTCACCCGAAGGGATTCGAACCCCCATCATCAGAACCGGAATCTGACATTCTATCCATTGAACTACGGGTGAATTTTCGGCAAAGATACTATTATTATTGACCTTCGCAAGAACTAAACATTAAATCTGAAATGCATAATATCACCGTCCTCCACAACGTAGGTCTTTCCTTCTACACTCAGCTTGCCGGCTTCTTTACAGGCGGCTTCCGAGCCATAGGTGATAAAGTCTTGATACTTGATTACTTCTGCCCGAATAAAGCCTTTTTCAAAATCGGTGTGAATAACGCCAGCAGCTTGCGGAGCAGTAAAACCTTTTTCGATCGTCCAAGCCCGCACTTCCTGTACGCCGGCAGTAAAATAGGTGGCCAGGTTCAATAGTTTATAGGCTGCACGGATCAACTTATGGACGCCGGATTCGGTAAGGCCAAGGTCCTCTAAGAAAAGTTGCCGTTCTTCATAACTTTCCAATTGGGCAATTTCCGATTCGATCTGGGCGGAAATAATCAGGATTTCGGCATTTTCATCCTTCACGGATTCGCGTACACGATCTACATAAGCGTTGCCGGTATTGACCGATGCTTCATCGACATTGCAAACATATAGTACCGGCTTTACCGTAAGTAGGTTTAGATCGCCGATGAAATCGAAGTCTTCTTCTGCTATAGGTGCAGTGCGGGCAGATTTGCCGGACTCTAAATGGCCTTTAACAATGGATAGCACGTCAAATGTTTTTTTGGCTTCTTTATCACCGCCTGTTTTGGCCATCTTTTCTACTTTCTGGATTCTTTTCAGGACGGTTTCCAGATCTTTTAACTGCAGCTCGGTATCGATAATTTCTTTGTCGCGCACGGGATCGACCGACCCATCTACATGGATAACATTGCCGTTGTCAAAACAGCGTAATACGTGAATAATGGCGTTTGTGGTGCGGATATTGCCCAAAAACTGATTCCCTAAACCTTCTCCCTTGCTCGCGCCTTTTACTAAACCGGCAATATCGACAATTTCGATGGTATTGGGTACGATACGTTGCGGCTTAACTAGCTCGGCCAATCTGTTCAAACGTTCGTCGGGAACGGAAATGACCCCAACATTGGGCTCTATAGTGCAAAATGGAAAATTGGCTGCTTGTGCCTTCGCGTTGGATAAACAGTTAAATAAAGTGGATTTTCCAACATTTGGAAGCCCGACTATCCCGCATTGTAATGCCATGTATAGTAGATTTTAAATTTGTTGACGCTTTTTTCTGCCGCAAACATAGATAAAATGCTTTTTTTTCACAAGTGTTCGTTTTTCTGCCCGAACACATCACAAACGCTCAATGGAAAAAACTGTTCGTTATTTGGCGAAATACTGCCATTTTCTTAGCCACTTTATATCATTCGGGTAAAAAACAGCATGTTTTTTTTAAAGTTTTCGCTTTTTATTATGCTAAAACGTTTTTTTAATATTTTTTAACACAAAGATATAGCAACTTTTATAAAAAAATATAATAAGTGTATTTGTTTTTTATAAAAATAAATATATGTTTGAAAAATAAATCTAAGAATTGTGGAAGGTAGACAAACCAAACAGAATCGCTTACGACTTGAGGTGATCAGGCAACTGTATTACCGAGGACCTGCGTCTATCAATGAAATCAGCAAGGCGACAGGAAAAAGTCTACCCGTTATAACAGGTATTGTAGGAAGTTTAAAAGAAGAAGCCTTGGTGATCAATACACAGTATGCACCATCGACGGGAGGACGGCGGGCCCACGAATATCAGTTAAATAAAGGCTGCAACAAATATATGTTGGCTGTGGCCATCGATCAGTTCTTTACGCGGATAACATTGTTCAACCTGCGCAACGAGATGGTTGCCGGACCGGTTCAACATAAGCTGGCATTAAATAACAGCACCTCGGTATTAAATGAGTTATTGGCGATTATTCAGGGATTCCTTAAGCAATCGGCGGTTGCCGGGAAGGAGTTGATTGGTTTAGGTATTGCCATGCCGGGTTTTGTTGATGCAGAATTGGGCATTAACCGGAGTTTCTTTGGCTTGGGTAACCGAAGTGTGGCGGCCGAAATTGAAAAACAGGTGGGTTGTCCGGTTTTCATCGACAATGACTCGAGTGCCATTGCCTTGGCTGAACTGAATTTTGGTGCGGCTAGGGACATGGAAGATGTATTGGTGGTTAATGTAGGCTGGGGCATTGGATTAGGCATTGTGGTGAATGGCAAATTGTTTCGCGGCCATAACGGCTTTGCGGGCGAATTTAGCCATATCCCGCTGGCGGATAGCGACGACCTGTGTTCGTGCGGAAAACGGGGCTGCTTGGAAGTTGATTCTTCTCTCTTGGTCTTGGCCAAAAAAGCGCAACTGGAAATGGAAAGGGGAGTGGCCTCGAAAATGGCCGACCTTTGGGATAACGGAAAAGACCTGAACGGCGATGTGGTGTTGGAAGCAGCGAATCTTGGCGATCAACTGGCGGTACACTTATTGGCCAAGGCGGGTTTTTTGATCGGAAAAGGGATTGCTACCCTGATCCATATTATGAATCCTGAAGGGATCATCATCAGCGGAAGGGGAGCGTTGGCCGCCAAAATTTTGATGGCCCCGATACAGCAGGCGGTGAATGAATTCTGTATCCCGATGCTGGCCGAACAGGTAACCATCCGGGCCTCAACATTGAACAACGATGCCGAACTGCTCGGTGCAGCAACATTAGTCATGGAAAGAATTGAAAATTTATAAGATGAACAGAATGTCAAATTAAATCAGGATGCCTATGCGATAGAAGAAAAGCTATACTCAACCGTCAGATTTACCAGTAGAACAATTTATCAATCAACTATTAACAATTACTATTTTTCAACAAACCTAGTCGAATCATGAAAGAAATTTATGCAAAGGCAATGGCTATTCTGCTGCTCTGTTCGATAGCCATTAGCAGTTATGCGCAACAAACAGTTTCGGGAACTGTTTCGGATGCGCAGGGCCCCATGCCCGGGGTAAGCGTAGTCGTAAAAGGAACGGCACGCGGCGTACAAACAGACGCAAACGGACACTATGTGATTAACGCTGCTCAGGGAGAAGTGCTGCGCTTTTCCATGATCGGGTACTTGCCTCAGGAAATATCCGTAGGCAGTTCTGCTACCATCAATGTTACTTTACAAAATGACGATGCCCAGCTCGACGAAGTGGTGGTCACCTCGTTGGGTATCAAACGCGAATCCAAATCCTTAGGGTATGCTACGAGTACCGTGCAGGCCAAAGAATTAACCAAGACGGGCTCTCCTAACTTCGCCGGTGCTTTATATGGTAAAGCTCCTGGGGTACGTATTTCGGCGGCTCCGGGTGGTGCTACATCGGGTATCAATATCAATATCCGGGGTACGAACTCCGTCACAGGTAACTCACAACCTTTGGTAATTATTGATGGTGTTCCTATCCGTCAAACTGCCTTTAATAACTCCAACTATTGGGGCGATCAACGGGCCAGGGGTAATGGTCTAGAAGACCTGAACCCGGAGGATATCGAATCGATCAGCATCTTAAAAGGGGCATCGGCCGCCGCGCTGTATGGTTCGGAAGCGATGAACGGTGTGGTATTGGTTACGACGAAATCGGGTAAAGGCGGAAAAGGTTTTTCTATTGATTTCAATGCCACCTATACCAACGACCGTATCGCTTATTTGCCCCGTTTTCAAGATGTAAGGGGGCCTGGTTATGACGTATCTTATGCCGATATCGGACAGGCGGAAGATATGTTTTATTATTACGAAGACGGTGTACGTGGAACGGCCAATACCAGCTTGAACTTCGGGCCTAAATTCGATGGCCAACCGATTCGCTCCTGGGATGGGGAGATCAGGCCTTATAGCAACCAAAACGCCTATAGCAAATTTTTCAACAACCCGAACAACACTATACTCAATCTTGCCTTAGGCCATACCACGGAAAATGCCAATGTGCGTTTCTCCTTGACCCGTCAGGATAACCAAATGACCTCATTGGAATCCTATAACAAGAAGAATATCGCGAACCTGAATTCGAGCTTTAAGTTGGGCAAGAACTTTACTACGGACGTGGTAGTTAACTACATCAATCAGCATACCCATAACCGGCCTTTCCTGACCGACCGTTTGGTGAACAACTTTACCGGTATGATCTCGACCTTCGATAACCCGGAGTGGTATATCAACAAATACAAAACCAGTTTAGGTTATAAATATGTAACGGGAACGAATCCTAGTTTAACGCCTGATGAAAACCTCACGTATAATGGCTACAAAACCGATGTACTGGATTATATGTGGAATACCTTGGCCAATCAGGCTGATGAGTATTCCAACAGGTTGATTGGATCGTTTACCAATACCTGGCAGGTAACACCTGAGCTATCACTCAGAGCACGGTTTTCTGCAGACGTAACGGCCATGAAAAGCGAGAATAAAAACCCTACGGAACGACCAATCTCGATTGATCCGAATACGGGCTCTTATTCTTTAGGCAACCAAAATGCCAATGTTTACTATACCGACCTTTTGGCTACCTATAGCAAGAAGGTGACCGAATCGGTTACATTAGGAGCGATGGCAGGATATACGGCAACCAAATCGCAGGACACTTATGTACAGCGAAATACGGATGGTGGTTTGAGTGTTCGGGACTGGTTTGACTTAAATGCTTCCGTAAATACAGCAAGATGGAACGATGATTTAAACTACCGAAGGAACATGCTCCGGGATGCAGTATTTGGAACCTTGAATTTCAACCTAAAGGAGTTTTGGTATGTGGAAGGAACCTTACGTAGAGAGCGTATCTCCACCATGCAGCCAGATGATAACGTACTGTATTATCCTTCGGTAAACTCCAGCTTGATCTTAAGCGAAGCTTTTGATTTGCCCGAGATTGTGAATTATGCTAAACTGAGGGGATCTTACGGGGTTGTAGGTAATTATCCGACGATTTACCAAGGTGCATTAAACCTGACCCAAACCAGTTTAGGCGTACAAACTGACGGAGGCAAATCGGTAACCTATACCACCGTGCCGACTTCGGGTTTCGGTAATGAGCAGATCAAACCGGAAACCAAGCACGAAATTGAATTTGGTTTGGAAACCCGCTTGTTAAATAGCCGTTTAGGTTTCGATATCACCTATTATAATGGACAGATTCGCGACCAGATCTTGAGCTATACCTTGCCGATCAGTTCGGGCGCCTCTTCCATATTGGCCAACGTCGGTACTTTGCGTAATAAAGGCTGGGAGTTTGCCATTACAGGCACGCCGGTACAGGGAACCAATTTCCGGTGGAACTCGGTGTTGAACTTTTCGATGAACAAGAATATTGTGGAGTCATTGCCTGGAGGTGCAACATCCATATTGCATGCAGATTATGATGGAGCCGCTGCCCAATTGGTATCGAAAGTGGGTGAGCCAATGGGCGATATTATGGTGCATCCGGTAGCCACCGACGAAAATGGCAATAAAATCGTGATGGATAATGGGCTTTATCAATTGGATGAAAGTTGGGTGAAGGCCGGTAATGCCATGCCAAAAATGGTAGGTGGTTTCATCAATACGTTTACCTACAAGAACTTTACACTGGACGCTTTAATTGATTTCAGATGGGGAGGAAATGTGATGCCTACCGGTATTGCGTGGATGACCAGCCGCGGATTAACCGAAGAAAGCTTGAATTATATGGATGCCGAACATGGCGGTATAAGCTATTATTTGGATGCGGATGGTAGAGGAATAGCTTACTCCGGAACTGTAGGTCCGAACGGCGAAAAGGTTTTTCACGACGGGATGCTGATGGACGGTGTGCTTGCTGACGGCAGTGCAAACAGCAATGTTATTTCGCAGGTAACCTATTATGCTAATACCTACAACTGGGGAGGCCCGCAATATTCGTATTCACGTTATGAATTGTATGTAAAGAAAAACAATTACATTAAGATGCGTGAGCTGTCATTGGGTTATCGACTTCCGGAATCTATTGCTTCTAAATTAAGGGCGAAAAACCTGCAGTTGTCGGTATTCGGAAGAAACCTGTTCTTCATTTACCGCTCGATCAAGGATTTGGATCCCGAGCAAATGACCGGCGGATCGAACTGGACTAACCAGGTCACCAATGCTGGAACAAGTCCAGCTACCCGGACATTTGGTGTTATGTTACGTGCAAGCTTCTAAAAAATTAACGACGATGAAAAAGTACTTTATTATAGGGCTGTGTACAGCCTCCATAGTGATATCTTCTTGTAAGAAATCCTCTTTTGAAGAGGTGTATCGGGATCCCGAAAAGATAACCGAAACAACGGTAGACAAACAATTTGCTGGATTGATTTACGGTTATCGACAATTAATTGTTCCGGATTACCGGAATTATTTCGTCACTATACTGCCAACCATTGCCCGTTATATTCAAATTGATGGCTGGGCGAATACGGCTAATCAGTTAACGCCCGGTGCAGCGGCCATTGACGACCGTTGGTCGAGGTATTACGAAGGGCTTGCCCAGTTCCGTGAATTGGAAAAAGCTTACAATGCTTCGGATGATGTGGTTAAAACGGAAACCCGGATTTTTTACCTGGCAGCCAAAGTGCTATTCTACGACCAGACCCAGCAAACGGTCGACTTACATGGTGATATCCCATGGAGCGAGGCGGGTATGTTGAGTACAAATGGTGGCGATTATACCTTGTCGTACGCAAAATATGATGCAGCTGTGGATATCTACACCACCATGTTGGATGATCTGAAAGCGATCAGTACGGAATTAAATAATATGACCATTCCCGGTACATCCAATTTTGCAACGCAAGATTTGGTGAATAACGGGGATCTGGAACTCTGGAAAAAATATTGCAACTCCTTGCGTCTACGCATGTTGACGCGGGTATCGGCTTCTTCCCAATTTTCTTCCAGGGCTACAAGCGAGTTGGCCGAGATCGTCAGCGATCCATCGTCACTCATCCTGACCAATGCCGATAATGCACAGGTGGATGTTTTTGATCCGTCAACGGGCATTAACTCTACGGGCTTCCAGGATGCTTTGGAAAGTTGGAACGGTAATATTGCCGGAAAGGTAATGATCGATCATATGCTGAATAACGAAGATCCACGGCTTCCATTTATTTTCGAACCTGGAGCAGAAGCAGATGGGAAGTTTATTGGTCTCGACCAGTCGTTAACCGGTTCCGTTCAATCGAACCTGATCTCCGGGCCGGTGTCCGGCGGAGGTGGTACGATCGCCATTTACAATCGGTCGACCTTTTCCAGAAATGATTATTTTCCGGGTATGTTGATTTCGGCTTCTGAAGTGAATTTCCTGTTGGCCGAGTATTTTTCCAAATTAGGAGATAATGCTACGGCTAAAACTTACTTCGAAAATGGAATTAAGGAGTCGATCGACCTGTTCCAATCGATCAGAAGTGTAAGTAACGATGTACTCGTTCCCGCTGCCGATGCACCTACGGCTGCCGCGATCACGACGTACCTCAACAACATCGATTGGGATGGACATACCAATAAAATGGAGTTGATTGCCTACCAGAAATGGTTGCACTTTAACATGATGCAACCGGTGGAAAACTGGGCAGAGGTTCGCCGTTTGGATTACCCGCAGTTCTCCTTCGTTGTGCAGAATTCGGATATGCAAAAGGAACCTCCTGTAAAATGGAATTTACCTACTTCAGAGCAGATTTATAACTCGACTAATTATCAAGCGGTGCAAGCTCAGGATAATGTGAACACCAAATTATTCTGGGACGTGAACTAAGGTTTTGTTGATTTGGAAAAACCGCCCTTTGTGGCGGTTTTTTTGTAAATTATCTGCCTAAATGCTACATACTATTTATTTTTATAACTTTTATTCCATTTTTTCAGAAAGGTTAGACGTGAAAAGAAGAAAAATCAGTCCGTTTCCGTTAAAAAGTATCAGTATCGGTTTGGTATACCTATTGATTACGGCTTTTAATGGCCGGGCGCAATCGAAAATTAATCCCGACAGCATCCGTAGTAAAATGCAATGGTATGCCGATGCCAAACTGGGGATTTTTATTCATTGGGGTATTTACGCCGTAGACGGAGTAGGCGAAAGCTGGAGCTTCCATAATCGGGTAGTCCCTTACCAAAAGTATATGGATCAGCTGAAAGGTTTTACAGCCTCCCGTTACCGACCCGAAGAATGGGCGGCACTGATTAAAGAAAGTGGTGCCCGCTATGCGGTGATCACCACTAAACATCACGATGGGGTGGCGTTATGGGATACCAAACAGAAACATTATAGTGTAGTACGCAATACCCCGGCAAAGCGGGATTTACTTGGTCCATTTTACCGGGCGCTCGATCAATATGGCATAAAGAAAGGTGCTTATTTCTCTTTACTCGATTGGAATCATTCCGACTATCCTGCTTTTTATAAAGACAGTAACCGCTATGAAATTGCCAATGACCCAAAACGTTGGGCACGCTTCCTAAAGTTTGATGCAGCCCAGCTAAAGGAAATTAATGATGCATTTAAACCGGATCTTTGGTGGTTCGACGGCGATTGGGAACATAGCGCGGAAGAATGGCAGGCTGCTTCAATCCGGAAACAGTTGTTGCAAGCCAATCCGCAAGTAATTATCAACGGACGCCTACAGGGTTATGGCGATTACGATACCCCGGAGCAGAATTTCCCGGTTACCCGCCCGGATTTTAACTGGTGGGAATTGTGTATGACCATCAATGATAATTGGGGCTACCAACCACAGGATACGGCCTTTAAAACACCCTACGAAATCATTACCATTTTTGCCGATGCGATCAGCAATGGTGGAAACCTGTTGCTCGATATTGGGCCGAAGGAGGACGGGACTATTCCGGCGGAGGAAATTCATGTGCTGAAAGAACTAGGGAAATGGAACAAAAAATATGAAAAGGCTATCTTTGGCACCGTGGGTGGTTTGCCGCAAGGGCATTTTTATGGGCCATCGACTTTAGCAAGGGATTCAACGAGCTTGTATTTGTTTATCGCCGGGAATACGAAAGGCGATATCATGGTTAAGGGCCTGAAAAATAAAATTAAGGAAGTAAAGGAATTGGGTACGGGTAAAAGTCTTGCCCACAAAGTGGTGGGGAAAATTTCCTGGAGCCCGATACCGGGATTGGTGTATATTACCGTTCCTGAAGAAGTGCAGGATAAGTACATGACGGTGCTGGAAGTGAAACTGGAAGGGCCGATCGATCTATATCGGGGAAAAGGCGGGTTAAAGTAAACAGGTTATCATTTTATAAGAAAACAAGATGAACAAAAAACTGATTTATGGAGTAATAATTGGCCTTGGCCTACTTTCAGCGTGCAGCAAGGTGCAAAAACAACCCAGAATTGCAATTGCCGGACTGGGCATTGAATCGAGCACCTTCTCGCCGGCCATTACCGAAGAAGAGGCTTTCCATGCACGCTATGGTGAGGAAGTATTTAACGCCTATCCCTTCTTTGCTGAAGACAAGCCAATTCGGAAAGAGGCGGAATGGGTTCCCGCATTGGTGGGCAAATCCCTTCCCGGGGGAGCTGTCAGCCGGGAAGCTTATGAATCCTTAGTTAAGAAGACACTCGATTCTTTGAAGAAAAACGGGCCTTATGACGGACTTTTTTTCGATATCCATGGCGCAATGAGCGTGATCGGACTGGAAGATCCGGAGGGTGATTTTATTGAACGGATCAGGAAGGTAATCGGAAATGAAACGCTAATTTCTACGTGCATGGATTTACATGGCAACGTATCCAAACGCCTGGCCGAAAATACGGATTTGATTACCTGTTACCGCATGGCTCCGCATGAGGATGCCATGCAATCGAAAGAGCGTGCGGTAAACAACTTATTGGAACGATTGAAAAGCGGGAAGGGTAAACCGGCCTACAAAGCGTGGATACCGATACCGATCTTATTGCCGGGTGAACAGACAAGTACGCGTATTGAACCGGGAAAAAGCCTCTATCAAAAAGTGGCGCCTATAGCCGATCAGGAGGGAATAATCGATGCGGCCATTTGGATCGGTTATGCCTGGGCCGATGAGCCGCGTAATCATGCTGTTGTGATGGTAACGGGCGATGAAAAAGATAAAGTGGTTAAAGGGGCAGAATATCTGGCCAAAAGCTTCTGGGATGTGCGGTCGCAATTTGATTTTGTTGCCCCTACGGGCACCTTGGATGAAAGCCTCCGCAAAGCGTTGGCCAGCAAAAAGCATCCTTTCTTTATCAGTGATACGGGTGATAATCCGACTGCAGGAGGGGCAGGAGATGTAACCTGGACACTGACGCAATTGTTGGCGCGACCGGAATTCCAATCAGCAAACGGCCCCTCCTTAATTTATGCTTCCATTCCCGGACCGGAGATGATCAAAAAGGCTATAGCAGCAGGCAAGGGAGGCCTGGTAGAAGGGGAAGTTGGTGCAGCTGTTGATGCGCGTTTTGCACCTCCAGTGCATTTAAAAGGCACCGTCGAATCCATTGTATATGGAGATAAAGACGCGGAGGTGGAAGCGGTAATCAAAGTAGGAAGTATTCATGTGATCGTTACGCAAAAGCGTAAACCCTACCATAAGGAAGTCGACTTTACGCGATTGGGGCTGCAACCTAGAAAAGCGGATATTGTTGTTGTTAAAATCGGCTACCTCGAACCAGAGCTGTATGCCATGCGCGCCGACTGGATCATGGCTCTGACTCCCGGTGGGGTAGACCAGGATCTTTACCGTTTGCCGTATAAACGAATAGAACGGCCAATGTATCCTTTGGATAAGGACATGAAAGATCCGGATTTGTCAGCTCGATTGCTTATTAGCAATTAGCTTTCAGCTTTCGGAAATCAGCTATCAGTGAAGATACCAGTAGCAAGACACAGGTCGGTCTTGCTACTACTCATACCTAACAGCTGCTACCTTATATCTTTACCCAATTTAAAATCCCCGTTTAATCGAATATCTGTAGAGGAAGCGCCGATCATCAATTTAAAATCCCCTTTTTCTGTTACCCATTGCAGGGATGGGTTCAGTAATTTTAAATCTTCTGCCCGAAGCGTAAAATGCACTTCTTTTTCTTCTCCAGCTTTCAGGTGGACGCGTTGAAAGTCCTTAAGTTGCATCACAGGTGTCACCACGCTACTTACCACATCCTCCACATAAAGCTGTGGCACTTCGTCGCCCTCATAAGCACTGTTGTTTTTGACCTTAAAGGAAATATCCAATAAGAAATTATTGCCTTTTTCCTGATATACCTGTTTTAGATCGCGATAGGCAAAGGAACTATAACTCAGCCCAAAACCAAAAGGGTAAAGCGGTTTGGCATCTACTTCTACATAATCGTGGGGGGCTGGTTTCTTGGCATTGTAGTATACAGGCAATTGACCGACAGCCTTAGGAACGGATACAGTTAGCCTGCCTGCCGGATTATAGTCGCCAAATAACACATCGGCAATGGCATTGCCTCCTTCTTGCCCTGGGTACCAGGCGTCTACGATGGCGTCGATATGAGAAGCGGCCCAATTGAGATTTAGGGGGCGACCTTTGATCGTCACCAATACTACGGGTTTACCTGTTTTTTGCAATGCCTTTAGGAGCTCCAGTTGTTTGCCCATCAGATCCAATGTGGCCCGGTCGTAACCTTCACCACTTTCCATATCGCTAATGGCATGTGCAGCGGCGGAAACATCAGCGGCACCGGTCTCCTGATAAGAAGTTTTAAAATCGCGTGCGCTGGATCCGCCCAGCACAACGACAACAGCATCCGATTGGTTTGCAAGCGCCACAGCCTGCTCAATCTGTACATCACTGGTATCGCGTATTGCACAACCTTTAATATAATTAATCTTGGTATGCGTACCTACTTTGTTTTGAATGCCCTTTAGCACCGTAACCACATTTTCTTCTGCTTGGGGAGCAGTATAATCACCGAGCTGATTGTATATGTTATCGGCATTCGGCCCGATGATAGCAATGGATTGCAGCTGTTTACTTAAAGGCAATAGTTTTTTATCGTTTTTCAACAAGATGATCGATTCCTGAGCAACTTTTCTGGCTAGAGCGATATGATCTGATGTACGTACGTGTTGTGGTATGGTTTCCGTCTCCACATAGGGATTTTCAAATAAGCCCATAGCAAATTTCTGATATAATACATGGCTTACAGCGGTATCAAGGGCGGCCTCGGCTACTAGGCCTTCATTAATGGCGTTCAGTAGGGCAGGGCCGTAACCATAGCCGCTTAAATCAGCATCGAGTCCCGCATTCAGGGCCTGAGCAGCAGCCTCAGCGGCATTTTCTACAACAGCATGACTGCCTGCTAAGCCAGAAATGCTTCCCAGATCAGACACCACAAAGCCCCGAAACCCCCAATCTTTTCGGAGGACATCTTTCAACAGCCAAGGGTTAGCCGAACAGGCTATACCATCAATGGAGTTGTAGGCGGTCATAACAGACAATGCCCCGGCTCTTACAGCCTTCTCAAACGGTGGAAGATAGTAGTGCTGCAATTCGCGCAGTCCAATAGACACGCTGCCACCATTATGTCCTCCGTCGGGCACTCCATAAGCTACAAAATGTTTAAGTGTAGAAATGATGTTTTTTCCACTTTTAAGGTCATCGCCCTGAAAACCGCGCACAACCGCTTCACCCATCCTACCGTTTAAGACCGGGTCCTCTCCGTAGGTCTCTTCCAGCCTTGACCATCTCGGTTCGCGAGCTAGGTCCAAAATCGGGCCATAACCAATATGCGCGCCCTGGGCACGTGTTTCTTCAGCGATGGCCTGCGCCATCTGCTCAATTAAGGCCGGATTCCAGGTACTTGCCTGACCGATAGCCGTAGGGAAGACCGTAGTTCCGATGGCCATATGACCGTGGGCACATTCTTCAGATAACAACAAAGGGATACCCAAACGCGTGCTATCCACCATGAAGCGTTGTAGAGCATTAGCGGCTTGCGCTGCTTCAACGGGATTTAAGCCCGTTTCCAACGTTTTTTTTGTCCAAGGATCGGCCCTTAAGGTGGCCCAGAGCATACCGATATGTTGCTGTTTGACTACTTCTTTAAATTTTTGACTAACTTCAATCTGTGTGCCTGTTTTGGTGTACATTTCCCAACCCAGCAAAGTAGAAAGCTGTCCGACTTTTTCGTCAACGGTCATCCGTTTTAACAGATCTTGTACACGCTCGGTAATGGGCGCCTTTGGATCTTTGTAAAGTGGTGTTTTATCGGGTTTAAAAGATGAAAATAAGCAGAGAAATAAACAAGTAAGGATTAGAAAGGAGTAAGTACGCATAATCATATCGGATCAAATTTTAAGCAGTTTTTTCGCCCGGTAAATGTAATAAAAAAAGCCGTTCTGCATGCAGAACGGCTCGCTTTATCGTCTTTAAAAAAATCGTTTACTTCGATTTTTTAGATCCTTCTTCATCTTCCATTTGCTCTTTCAATTGAGCCAACACATCTAAATCACCTAAAGTAGATTTTTCAACAGAATCCTTAACTTTCTTCACCGCATTGGAAGCTGCTTTGGCTTCTTTTTTACGGTTATTGAACTCTTCGATACGGGCTTCGGCACGCTCATCTTCCCAAATACGAGAGTGGGAGATCACGATACGTTTCGCCTCTTTGTTGAATTCAATAATTTTAAATTGTGCAGTTTCGTCAACCTTTAACGCTTTACCATCTTCTTTGATGCTATGCTTGTTCGGGCAGAAACCTTCCACACCGTAAGGAAGAGCAACGATATCACCTTTATCGGATACTTTTAATACGGTACCTTCGTGGATAGAGTCTACAGTAAAGATCGTTTCAAAGGTATCCCAAGGATTTTCTTCCAATTGCTTGTGACCTAAGCTCAATTTACGGTTTTCCTCATCCAGTTCTAAGACAACCACATCCAGTGTTTCGCCAACCTTAGTGAATTCGTTCGGGTGGTTGATCTTTTTAGACCAAGATAAATCAGAAATATGGATTAAGCCATCGATACCTTCTTCAATTTCTACAAAGACACCGAAGTTGGTCATGTTTTTCACAACAGCCTTATGCTTGCTACCGATAGGATAACGTTCAGCGATGTTTTTCCATGGATCAGGTGTCAATTGTTTAATGCCTAAGCTCATTTTACGTTCATCACGATCCAATGTCAATACTTCAGCTTCCACTTCGTCACCAACCTTCAAAAACTCTTGCGGGCTGCGCAAGTTTTGCGACCAAGACATTTCGGATACGTGGATCAATCCTTCTACACCAGGAGTGATCTCCAAGAACGCGCCGTAATCAGCAACAGTAACAATCTTACCTTTTACTTTAGAACCTACAGTCAGGTTTGGATCCAACGATTCCCAAGGATGAGGGGTCAATTGTTTCAAGCCTAAGGCAATACGTTTCTTCTCATCATCGAAGTCAAGTACTACCACATTAATTTTCTCATCCAAAGACAATACTTCTTTTGGATGCTCAATACGTCCCCAAGAGATATCAGTAATGTGCAATAAACCGTCAACGCCACCAAGATCGATGAACACACCGAAGTCAGTAATATTTTTAACGGTTCCTTCCAATACTTGTCCTTTTTCCAATTTCGCAACAATCTCTGATTTTTGGTTTTCCAAATCATCTTCGATCAGTACTTTATGGGAAACAACGACGTTTTTGAATTCATGGTTGATTTTAACCACTTTAAATTCCATGGTTTTACCCACGTAAATATCGTAATCGCGTATAGGCTTAATATCAATTTGCGATCCGGGTAAGAAAGCTTCCACACCTTTGATGTCTACAATAAGACCACCTTTGGTGCGGCTTTTTACGAAACCGTTGATAATGGTATCGTTTTCCAAGGCTTCGTTGATGGCTTCCCAGGATTTCTGCGTTTTGGCACGTTTACGTGACAATACCAATTGTCCGTTTTCATCTTCACGGGATTCTACGAACACATCCACTTTATCGCCGATTTTTAGCTCGGGCAGATCGCGGAATTCAGAAAGAGATACCAAGCCATCTGATTTGAAACCGATGTTAAGTACCACATCTTTATTGTTAATGGAAACCACTGTTCCTTCAACAATTTCTCCTTTGTTTACGGAGTTGAAAGTGCCGGCGTATTGCGCTTCTAGTTTAGCACGCTCTTCGTCGCTGTAGTTACCGAAACCTTTTTCATCTTGATCCCAATCGAAGTCGCCTTCAGGGGTAACCCAAGTGTTTGATTTGATTTCGTCGATGAACTTCGAATCAGCTTCTGATTCAATGTTCTCTTTTTCCTTAACTGATTTTACGTCAGTGTCTTGAATTTCAGCTTGTTTAGCTTTTAACTCTTTTTCTGCTTCTTGTTTTTTTGCCATTAATTAATTTTTCTCCTTTTTCCTGAAATTTATCAGGACTGCAAAGGTGCAAAAATTATTTTTAAATAATGCAAAAAATGAGGGTTAATTTACATAAGCTATTAGGTATTAGGCATTAGCTATTAGATGCTTCATGCATGACAAAAGCACAAGCTTTCCGCTCTCAATACTTTGTACTCAATACCCAATACTCAATACTTTGTACTCAATACTTTGTACTCAATACTTTGTACTCAATACCCACTAAAGGCCAATCGCTGAAAGTCGGTCTAGCACAAACTGCAGTTGTTCTTCTTCGTTCATATCGGTATTATCCAATATAATGGCATCTTCGGCTCGTACAAGTGGGCTTTCTTTACGGGTGGTGTCCTGATAATCTCGATGGGCGAGGTTTTCGAATACTTCTTCCAAGGTTATTTTTTCGCCTTTGTTGATCAGCTCCAGATAGCGCCGCTCAGCGCGCACTTTTGGATCGGCAGTCATGAAGATTTTAACTTGTGCATCAGGAAAAACAGCGGTACCAATGTCCCTTCCATCCATTACCAGGTTTTTTCTGCTACCCATTTTTTGTTGTTGTCTAACCATGGCTTTTCTGACGGCTTTAATGGCACTGACCGCGCTCACCTTTTCCGAAACCGGCATTTGGCGGATTTCCTCTGATACATCTTCATCATTCAGATAGATTTTGGTTATCCCCTGTTCTTTATGAAAATCCAGGTGGATATTTTCCAAGGCCTGGGCAACGGCTTTTTCATCATCCAGCGGGATCTGACGGCGTAAAAAGTATAAGGTAACAGCACGGTACATCGCTCCGCTATCAACATAAACGTAATGTAACTTCGAGGCTAAGGCTTTTGCAACAGTGCTTTTACCGCAGGAGGAGTAGCCATCTATGGCAATAATGATATTTTTGTGGTCCATGGCGACGCAAAAATAAAAGAATAATTGGAATTTATTAGGTAAGGTTGGATTTAGGCTAAAGGTATTGATACTACTATTATACTATGTACTAAATACTATGTACTAAGTACTACCTTGGAACAAAATTTGGACAATATGAATAAACAGAAAAAATGGAATCGTTTAAATCCTTCACTTTTGAAGAGCTAAAGTCTTTTGTTCGCTACAAAACTGCCCGAAGTGGGGGAAGTGGCGGCCAGCACGTCAATAAAGTTTCCTCTAAGGTAGAATTGTTGTTTGATATCAATTCCTGTAGTCTATTCGACGAATCGGAAAAAGTAAGGCTCAAGGAAAAACTGAGCAATCGGCTCAATGCTGAGGGCTGGCTACAGGTTATCAGTCAGGATGCCCGCTCGCAGTATCAAAATAAAGAACTTGCCCAAAACAAACTGGTAAACCTTATTCAGCAGGCGTTGAAAACACCTAAATTGCGTAAGGCAACGAAAAAGAGTAAAGCCAGTACCGAAAAACGATTGGAAGAAAAAAGAAAACGGGCCTTAGTGAAAATAAACAGAAAGACGAACTGGAATTAACGATGCTTTTCCTTATTACATGCCATTGTACGGCTGCAATTTTCATATCAAAGAAAGATTAGCTAAGTTTGATTTTCAATCCTTAAAATTATGAAAATTGTTGTAACAGATGGATATACCTTAAATCCTGGAGACCTGGATTGGAAAAGTATCGAAAAACTGGGAGATCTGACGGTTTATGAGCGGACTCCGTTAAACCAAATTGTAGAAAGATGTCAGGATGCTACAGTCGTATTAACCAATAAAGTGCCTTTCAATGAAGAAACGCTGAATCGTTTACCAAAACTAAAGCTGATTGGCGTAACAGCTACCGGATATAATATTATCGATATCAAAGCAGCAAAGAGAAAGGGGATTACAGTTTGCAATGTTCCGGGATACGGTACGCTGTCTGTGGCCCAACATGCCATTGCCCTGTTATTGGAAATTACTAATCATGTAGGGCAAAATGCCAGGACAACTGCGGAAGGCAAATGGCAGCAATCGAAAGATTGGTGTTATACCGAGGCTCCGATTAGTGAACTGAGCGGAAAAATACTGGGCATTGTAGGATTTGGACGTATAGGAATACAAACCGCCCGTATTGCGACCGCCTTTGGAATGTCGATCATGCATTATAACCGCAGTAAACCCAAGGTGGCTCTCGGGAAATCGGTAGATTTGGAAACATTGTTCAAAGAAAGCGACGTGGTATCCTTACATTGCCCGCTTACGGAGGAGAATTACGGATTTATTAATAAAAACCTGCTGAATAGGATGAAACCTACAGCCATATTGATCAATACAGCTAGAGGTCAATTGATTCAGGAACCGGATTTAGCGGATGCCCTTAACAACGGGATCATTGCTGCTGCCGGTTTAGATGTGTTGTCTCAGGAACCACCACCAGCAGATCACCCACTGCTTCATGCTAAAAATTGTCTTGTTACGCCGCATAATGCATGGATGAGTAAGGAAGCAAGACAACGGATTTTAACCATAACGGCCGAAAACCTGGCTGCTTTTATAAAAGGTAAGGCCATACATGTAGTCAGTTAAAAATAGGATAAGGTAGGAAAGAAAATAATCGACGGCGTTTATGCATATTCTTATTGCTCCTAATGCATTTAAACATAGCTTAAATGCCCAAGAAGCGGCCAAGGCCATTCAGGGAGGTTTATTGGCCAGTCGCATACAATGCAGCAGCGAGCTGTTCCCCATTGGTGACGGCGGTAACGGCACTGGTCGGCTTTTGGTCGAAAAATACGCAGGAAAGGAAATAACGGTTTGGGCACAAGACCCTTTAGGTAGAACTATTGAAACGTCTTATGGTGTGATCGATGAAGGTCGTACGGCTATTATCGAAATGGCCAGTGCCTCAGGTTTACATCTTTTAAAACAAACGGAGCTCAATCCGTTAATTGCTTCATCTTATGGAACAGGTCAGCTAATTAAATTTGCTTTAGATCAAGGTATTAAAAAAATAATCATTGCTTTGGGAGGTTCAGCTACCATAGATGGTGGCAGTGGTTTATTGCAAGCCTTAGGCGTCCGTTTTCTAAACACAAAAAAGGAAGTAATTACCAATTTACCCCGGGGATTGATGGAGCTCGACGATATGGATTTATCGGGCTTGGATGCCCGTCTATTGCAATGTGAAATCGTTGTCCTCTGCGATGTCACCAATCCGCTTCTCGGTAAAAATGGTGCCGCGCACGTGTTCGGTCGGCAAAAAGGGGCTGATGCAGCCATGGTGAATCAGTTGGAAAAGATACTTGGCCGATATGCAGAAACGATAGCGCGAACTAAGGGCATCAAGCTGGCCGATTTGCCTTATAGCGGTGTGGCGGGAGGGGCCAGTGCTGGACTAAAGGCGGTATTGAATGCCAAATTAGTCAACGGAATTGATTATTTCCTAGAACTGACCCATTTCGAAAAAGCGTTGGCAAAAACCGATCTGGTCATCACAGGAGAGGGGAGTATCGATGTACAGACCTTACAGGGAAAAGGTCCCTTTGGTGTTGCCAGGCGAGCGAAGGGAAGGGGTATAACTGTTATTGGTTTGGCCGGCGTTATACCGCCGGAAAACAACAACGAGCTCAATGCTTATTTTGATTTATTGCTGGCAATTGGTAATGGTCCTTCAACACGGGAAAAAGCCCTATCTTCCACAGCACAACACCTTCACCGAACAGCCGTCCAATTGGGAAATTTTATCGGTTGTTTCACGACAACCAGCGGTATTGGGTAGTGAGTATTGGGTATTGGGTAGTGAGTATTGAGTAGTGGGTAGTGAGTACAAAGTATTGGGAGCGGAAAGCTTGTGCTTTTGTCATTCCCTGCTTACCGCGGGCAGGCGAGGCATGATGCATCTAATCAATTTCGCTTAGAGACCGAAATTACCATTAATATGAAACGCAAATAAAGCTGATCTCCGATAACTGATTGCTGATAGCTAAAGGGCTAACACCTAATACCTAAAAGCCAATACCCAATCAAGAATTATTCTTAATAAGTCGATGCCCTTGCAATGTTACATCCAATTCATTAGTGATTTTGTATTTTTGCAAAAAATAGAACGGGCGCAGCGTATAAAAACAAATTAATCTGATGAAAAAAAGTTCCATTTTAGGGATTGTTGTTATTGCTATTGCTATAGCTATGATTGTCAGTATCTATACAGACTCTAGCACCTATGCATCATTTAATGATGCAAAAGCATCTGATACAGAGATACATGTTGTTAGTGAATTAAATAAAAACAAAACGTTATATTATAAACCCACCGAGAATGCCAATTACTTTGCTTTTTATATGATTGATAAAGAAGGGACAGAATGCAAGGTTGTTTTTAGCGGATCCAAACCACAGGATTTTGAGCGTTCAGAACAAATTGTGTTGACGGGAAAAATGGTTGGAAAAGAATTCCACGCAACCAAAATTCTGATGAAATGTCCTTCTAAGTATAATCAGGATCAAATTGAAGTAAGCAGTAATAAAGCATCAAAAGTATAAGAATTTAGTGATACAGGTATACCCCAAATATTAGAATTAACACTTAATGGATATCCAATTTAAAGGCGAAAATCTTCTTCCGGGCCAGCTGGGTCAGTTCTTCATCATATTAACCTTTTGTACAGCCATATTATCCTGTATCAGTTATTTCTGCGCCACCCAATACAAAGAGGAAAATTCCTGGAGAAAAATAGCTAGGATTGCTTTTTATATTAATTTTTCTGCTGTAATTGGAATTGGTACCTGTTTGTTTTACATTATCTATAATCACCTATTTGAATATTACTATGCTTGGTCGCATTCCTCCAAAACTTTACCGGTATATTATATTATTTCCAGTTTTTGGAAAGGACAAGAAGGTAGTTTTTGGTTATGGATGTTCTGGCAGGGTTTGCTTTCCTCCATTTTGGTATGGCGCGCTAAAAGCTGGGAAGCTCCAGTGATGACTACCGTTATGCTCTGCCAGGTAGCACTGGCTTCTATGCTTTTAGGCATAGAGGTATTCGGACAGCGTATAGGCAGCTCGCCGTTTATCTTATTAAGAAATGCAATTGAGGCGCCAATATTTTCAAATCCGGATTACCTCAGTATGATCGCCGACGGCAACGGATTAAACCCTTTACTGCAGAATTACTGGATGGTTATTCATCCGCCAACGCTATTCTTAGGCTTTGGTTCGATGATTGTACCTTTTGCTTATGGTATTGCCGGCTTATGGCAACGCCAATACACAGAATGGTTAAAACCCGCCCTCCCATGGTCGCTATTTGCCGTTATGGTGCTTGGCGCGGGAATTATCATGGGCTCGTTTTGGGCATATGAAGCACTCAATTTTGGCGGATTCTGGGCCTGGGATCCGGTAGAGAACGCTTCCATTATTCCGTGGTTTACGCTCATTGCCGCAGTACATGTCATCATCGCTTATAAGAATTCCGGTCATTCTTATTTTACGGCAACTTTCCTCGTTCTTATCAGCTTTGTGCTCGTTATTTATGCGTCTTTTTTGACCCGAAGCGGGGTACTTGGCGAAACTTCGGTCCATTCCTTTACCGATTTAGGCTTATACTGGCAATTGGTTGTGTTTAATTTGGTATTTCTGGGCATTATGGTTTACTTTCTCATTAGCCGCAGAAAAGAATTACCGATTACCAAAAAAGATGAAGACACCTATTCACGCGAATTTTGGTTGTTTATCGGCGCCTTAATCTTAGTTGTTGCCTGTGTGCAAATTATTGCAACAACGTCGATCCCGGTTTTTAACCAGCTTTTCGGCACAAAAATAGCCCCACCTGTTAATGCGGTAGCGCACTACAATAAATGGCAAGCAGCTTTTGCTATTCTGGTGCTGATCTTATCTGCCGTCAGTCAATATTTAAAATATAAACACACTAAACCGAAGTTGTTTTATGTTAACTTACTTGTATCTTTGGTTGTAGCCTTACTGCTATGCGCTGTTATGGTATATATAACTAAGGTCTACCGCAATTTCATATATATTTTACTGACCTTTTCCGCTGTTTTTGCATTGGTAGCAAATGCCCGGATATTGGGCGACGCAATGAAAGGGAAATGGAAATTGGCAGGTTCTGCGGTCGCACATATCGGTTTTGCGTTACTATTAATTGGTGCTCTTGTGGCAGCTGCCACGAATAAGGTGGTATCGACCAACAGTTCGGGAAGCATTCCGATTGCCGGATTTGAAGAAAGGGAAAAGCCGGGAGAGAACTTGTTTATGTATATCAACGAACCCATTACCATGGGTGATTATACCATCACTTATATAGGTGATAGCACAGTAGGTGCCAATACCTACTATAAAGTAAATTACCAGAAGAAAGATGCGAGAACGGGCAAGATAACCGAACAGTTTCAATTGACACCCAATGCCCAGCAAAACCCTAAAATGGGCCTGATTGGTAATCCGAGTACCAAGCATTACGTAAGCAAAGACATTTATACCATTGTTACTTCCGCTCCAAAATTGGACGATCCCGCTGCCGAACATATGCACGGAGAGGAGGAAGATCCCAATGCGGGATATGAAGAGCCTACTGTACAATTGGTAAATATCGGCGATACGTTACGCTATAAAAATGGCTTCATTATCGTTAAAAACGTAAATAGGAATGCTTCTTTACAAAATATGCCGTTGGCGAAAGACGACTTGTTATTTGCTTTACAATTGGAAGTGCACGCGGTAAACGGTGAGGTTTATGACGCTGACCCTAAATATTTAATAAAAAATGGCAATACTTATAATTTTGCCAAAGATATTGAAGAGCAGGGTTTACGTTTTCGATTCACCAAAATTGTCCCTAACAGTGGAATGGAATTGATGATGTACCAAAAGCCTCTACCAGAGCGGAAATGGATTGTCATGAAGGCCATTGAATTTCCCTATATTAACTTTTTCTGGTGTGGGACGATTATCATGACGATCGGGTTCCTGTTATCTATCTTTAGAAGGAATAAGGAGTTAAAAGGCAAGCTGGCCTAAAAACCCATTTATACTATTTAATGATAGCAAGGGGCCGGGAGATCACTGCCGGCCCTATGTATTTTATACGATTATGAATATTGTGATTTTTGGAAGTGGGAATGTGGCAACACATCTTGCGTATGCATTAAAAAAAGCGGAATATCCTATTTCGCAGGTGTATAGTCCGAACCCGGCACATGCTCACCAGTTAGCCGACGGTATCGGTGCAGAAAGTGTAAATAGCCTAGGGGCAATCGATCTGGAAGCGGATATGTATATCTTCGCCGTAAAAGATGCTGCTATTGAAACACTTGCTTCAAGACTCTCCTTACAGGGAAAGATATTGATTCATACTTCCGGCAGTATGGATATCGCTATTTTAAAACCCTACTCAAATCACTGCGGTGTTTTATATCCGTTGCAAACCATATCGAAGGAGGTGGCCTTGGATTTTTCTAAAATTCCCCTCATCCTGGAATATACAGATAAAAAAACAAAAGACGAACTTAAGAATATGGCTTTTCGTTTATCACCGCTTATTTTTGAGTATGATTCAGAACAACGCCGATGTTTGCATTTAGGAGCTGTTCTTGCCTGCAATTTTAGTAATTATTTATACAGCATTGCCTATGATTTTCTAATGGAGAAACGTGTTGATTTTAATTTGTTAAAGCCGCTGATCAGCGAAACGGCTCACAAAATAGAAGATCATAGTCCGAACGAAGTACAAACCGGACCAGCCATACGCCGCGACACAGATGTTATTCAAAAGCATTTACATTTATTAGAACACCATAAGAATTGGCAGGATATCTATAAATTGTTAAGCGACGGGATTATGGAATATCATAAATCATAAGATAAATTTAAACTAAAGTTTCTGTTAAAATGTTATTCGAAAAATTGAAGCAAGTTAAAGGATTTGTTTTGGATGTCGACGGTGTGCTCACTGATGGGACAGTGCTCGTTCTGGAAAACGGCGAACAGCTCCGCTCATTTCACGTAAGAGATGGTTATGCTTTACAATTGGCCATAAAAAAGGGTTATCCGATAGCCGCCATTACGGGGGGAAATTCTACCGGTGTAAAATTAAGATTAACAAGTTTGGGGATAAGTGATGTTTTTTTAAATGTTAAAGAAAAAACAGCTGTTTTATTAACGTGGAGCGTAAAATACCGTATCGACCCTGAGCACATCCTGTATATGGGAGACGATATTCCCGATTTAAAGGCCATGCGGTCGGTCGGTATTAAGGCATGCCCAGCCGACGCGGTAGAAGAAATTAAACAACTGGCCGATTATATCAGTCCCTTATGCGGCGGAAAAGGGGCCGTACGCGATGTGTTTGAAAAGGTATTAAAGTTGCAAGGAAATTGGGAAAATGACTTACCTTTGAAAAGCATATAATTTGCTTTCAATCAAATAGAGCCTATGATTATGGAGGATTTTAGCAATAAAACGGTGATTTTGGCTTCGAAATCACCCCGGCGGAAAGAACTTTTAAGCGCCTTGGGCATCCCTTTTAAAGTAGAAACAAAAGAGGTAGACGAGTCTTTTCCGGCTACGATGCGCGGTGCTGCCGCGGCACTTTATATTGCGAACAAAAAAGCCGAAGCTTTTCATTTGAAACGAGACGACGAGATTTTGATTGCTGCCGACACGATCGTTTGCCTGGAAGACCGGGTGTTAGGGAAACCCAAGGACTACGATGAGGCGTTTGCCATGCTTCGGTCTTTATCGGGAAAAAGACATGAAGTCATTACTGCGGTAACGCTAAAGACCCTACACAAAGTGCGTTCCTTCCATGATGTCACGGCAGTTTATTTTAATGAATTGAGCGACGAAAACATTGCTTATTACATAAAAACCTGTGAGCCTTATGATAAAGCGGGCGCCTACGGAATACAAGAGTGGATTGGCGCCGTTGCAGTCGACCATATTGAAGGCTCTTATACGAATGTCATGGGCTTGCCAACCGCCAAACTATATAAAGAATTATTGCGATTACCTGCTAAGGGATAAGCGAAAAGCATGACAAAAATCGGATTACTTTCAGACACACATGGCTATCTGGATGACGCTGTTTTTAAATACTTTGAACACTGCGATGAAATTTGGCATGCCGGTGATTTTGGTTCTATTGAATTAGCAGACCGCCTAGTCGGCTTTAAACCATTACGCGGTGTATATGGGAATATCGATGACCAAAGCATCCGTATCACTTATCCCGAGGATTTGCTTTTTTTTTGTGAAGAAGTGGACGTATGGATGACCCATATCGGCGGCTATCCTGGCCGTTATGCTCCCCGAGTGCGGGATTTAATCTATGCCAAGCCACCAAAATTATTTATTACCGGTCATTCGCATATAGTGAAGGTAATGTATGATAAAAAACTGAACTGTTTACACTTAAATCCGGGAGCTGCCGGTAAACAAGGCTGGCATAAAGTGCGAACACTCATGCGCTTTTCCATCGATCAGAATCAGATCAAAGATCTGGAAGTTATTGAATTGAAAAGGTAGTTATATTTAGTACAAAGTATTTAGTACAAAGTATTTAGTACAAAGTATCAAGACTTTTAAAACGAAAAGCTTTTGGAAAAATAAGTTATAATTAGGGAATGAAACGCAGGCCTGCACGTTCGTCATGTCCTACCTACCAGGCAGGCGGGTTGAAGGCACGAGACATCTAACTAGTATATTTGGCTTAAAAACGAATTTATCGCTAATATGGAACAAGTATAAAGCTGATTTCCGAAAGCTGAAAGCTAATTGCTAAACTAAAGCCCTTCCTTCACTTCCAACAAAAATTGTTTTAATTTTTCCAGGGAGCTGATAATCCGTTGATTTTCTTTAACCTGACTTTTATTTTCACGAAGGTAATCGCGCGCGCCTTGTAGCGTATAACCTCTATCCTTTACCAGGTTAAAAATAATTTTTAGGTTTTCAATATCTTCCGGTGTAAATAACCGATTTCCTTTTTTATTTTTCTTCGGTTGGATAATATCAAACTCACGTTCATAAAAGCGTATTTGCGATGCGTTTACGCCAAACATGGCGGTTACTTCACCCATGGTGTAATAAAGCTTATTGATTTCACGTTCCTTATATGGCATATCCTTAATGAGTCATTTATTGAATAACCGCGTTTCTTATCTCGCTAATAAAACGATCAATCAAAACTAATTATTTTTACAGGAAATTCAAATGTACAGACCAAATGAATAGAGTGTCATATTTTTTTATTATTTGCGCTTTTTCTACCTGGCATATGCCCCAATTAGGATCAAAAAGGTATATTTAAAACCATACAGTTAAACGACATCTATGAACAAGAGCTTCATTGAACATCTAGCCCATGCTTTTGAAACGCCGTTGACAAACTCTGTCCTTATTTTCTCGTTAATCCTATTGATTATCTTATTGGCGCCGATCCTCTTAAGGCAAATAAAGATACCAGGCATCATTGGCTTAATCCTTTCGGGTGTACTCATAGGTCCACATGGCTTAAACATCTTGGAGCACAATTCGGCCGTTGATCTATTTTCTACCATTGGTTTATTGTATATTATGTTTATAGCCGGGCTGGAACTCGACATGAACGAATTTAAAAAAACAAGACATAAAAGCGCAATTTTTGGTTTTTATACCTTCCTTATCCCGATTCTCATCGGTTTGCCCGTTTGCTATTACATTTTGAAATTCGATTTGAACGCCAGCATTTTAGTTTCAAGTATGTTTGCTACGCACACCTTGGTGGCTTATCCTGTAGTTAACAGCTATGGAATTGCTAAAAATCAAGCGGTGGCCGTTACTATAGGTGGTACAATCCTGACGGACACCGCCGTACTGATCATTCTTGCGGTTATTATCGGTGCTTCAGAAGGGCAATTGGATCAACAATTCTGGATGCGGCTTACCCTGTCGTTCGCCGTATTTTTAGGTGTGATGTTCGGCATCGTTCCACGGATTGCCAAATGGTTTTTTCAAAAAATAGAAAGCGAAAAGACTTCTCACTACATTTTTGTATTATTTGTTGTTTTCTTTTCTGCTTTCATGGCCGAAGTGGCCGGACTAGAGTCGATCATCGGAGCCTTTGTTGCCGGATTGACCTTAAATCGATTTATTCCACATTCATCGGCATTGATGAACCGGATCGAATTTATCGGCAACGCTATTTTCATTCCTTTTTTTCTAATCAGCGTGGGCATGATTGTCGATACCAAAGTACTATATAGTGGTCCTATAGCCTTACTGGTTGCGGGAACGCTTACTTTGGTAGCCGTATCCGGAAAATGGATTGCCGCATGGTTTACCCAATTAACGTTTAAATATAGCAATGCGCAGCGACAGGTTATTTTTGGATTGAGCAGCGCACATGCCGCAGCTACCCTCGCGATCATTATGGTTGGCTATTCCAATCATATTATTGATGAAAACGTGCTCAATGGCACCATTGTCTTGATTTTAATTACCTGCATTATTGCTTCCGTTGTAACGGAGGCTGCTTCAAAAAAAGTGGTTCTGGCCGGAGATCAGGATGTCGTTGTTGAAGAAAAGGATGTTATAGCAGACGAGCATATTTTACTTCCTATTGCCAATTTAAACAACATGGAAATCATGCTCGATTTAGCAACGCTCATCAAAAACAAAAAATCCCCGCACCCGGTTACTATCCTATCGGTAGTTCAAAATAACGACTTGGCAGAAGAGAATCTCAAAAAAGCGAGAAAAAATTTAGATTCTACAGCAAAATATGCTTCGGGCAGTGAAATTGATGTGAACATGATGGCTACTATTGATTACAATATTGCAGGGGGGATCAGCCGGGCTTCCCGGGAAGTGCAGGCAGATAGTATCCTATTGGGTTGGCCAAAACAGGCTGGTATCATTGAAAAGATGGTTGGAGAGAAAACAGAAAGTATATTAAACCGCACAGACATTAATATTTTCATGTGTCACTTTGGCACTCCCTTTATCAGCAACAACCGTATTGCCCTGATTTGCCCGCCGATGGCCGAAGACGAAAAAGGATTTTCGTATTGGATGAGTAAAATCACCAAATTAGCTCAAGAATTAACGCTTCCCATTTGTTGTATTGCCAATGCCCGATCAGAAGAAGCGATTACCCATTATTGTAAAAAAAATAAAATAAGCTGTCCGATCAAGTTCATCAGGCATGATGATTGGGATGAACTAAATAGTATAAAACAATATATTAAACAGGATGATTTATTGGTATTTATATCTGCGCGAGTAGGAGAGGTTTCCTATAACCGGAACTTCGACGGGATTCCTAATAAATTAGCGATAAAATTCGATACCAATAACAAAATTCTAATCTACCCAAGTCGGCGTCCAACCAGTATGTTTGACAACTATGATGAAGTAAGTGCTATTCCGCTTAATAGAAGCTTAACCCGCTTACAAAGGGTAAGTAAGCGACTCGGAAATGTACTGAGAATGAAAAGTAAGGACAAAGAGTAGGGACGGTGAGGGGCACAAAATTTGAGATAATTTGTGCATAGGTTTTACAAATGAAGTATAAAGTTTCTTTTAATAAAATTTAATGGTAGGTTTGTAAATTAACGAACTGCACTACTATAGTTAAGAATCAATAATTAAAGATTTATAATTTTCCTATGGCTAAGATTTTGCTTGTAGAAGACGACACCACTTTTTCGACTATTCTTGAAAATTTCCTAAAGAAGAATGGCCATGAGGTAGATGTAAAATATAATGTAAAAAGCAGTATTAAATCTTTAGATACATCGGTAGAATTGTTATTGTTGGATTATCGTTTAGGTGATGGTACGGGTTTGGATGTGCTGGAACAGATGAGGGCTTTGGACCTGAATATACCCGTTATCATGATGACCAGTTTTAATGATGTGCGGACAGCCGTAAAAGCAATGCGACAGGGAGTATTCGACTATATAACGAAGCCCGTTAACCCCGATGAATTGTTGATGATTTTAAAGGACGCGCTTAGCGGCAAGGAACAAAAGCCAGTAGCTTCTTCCAAAATATCAGAAACCAAGCAGGCAGTAGAAACAGACGACTTTGTTAAAGGAGAAAGTGCCCCTTCACGAAAACTGCATGAATATATTAAATTGGTAGCGCCAACCGACATGTCTGTTTTAGTAAGAGGGGAAAGCGGAACAGGAAAAGAATATGTAGCTAGAGCGATTCACCTGAACAGCAACCGAGCGGATAAACCGTTTATTTCCATCGACTGTGGTACCTTATCCAAAGAACTTGCAGCCAGCGAATTATTTGGCCATGTAAAAGGGTCTTTTACCGGTGCACTTACAGACAAAAAGGGGCAGTTCGAAGAAGCAAATGGGGGTACTTTATTTTTGGATGAAATTGGTAATTTGTCTTATGATGTACAGGTAAAATTATTAAGAGCGTTACAGGAACGCGTTATCCAACCTATCGGCGCCAATAAGCAAATCAAGGTTGATGTGCGTGTAATCGCTGCTACCAACGATGAGCTAATAGGCAGTACTTCGTCTGGTAATTTCAGGGAAGATCTCTACCACCGGATCAACGAATTTGAAATTATTGTGCCAGCTTTGCGCGATCGAGAAGCAGATCTCGACATTTTTATTGATTTTTTTGTTAAAAAAGCCAATCAAGAGCTTAACCGGCATGTTACGCAACTGACTGATGAGGTACGGACTATTTTTAAATCGTACGACTGGCCGGGAAACTTACGCGAGTTAAAAAACGTCATTAAACGGATGGTTTTGTTAACGCCAGGCAATACTGCAGAAGTTTCGGCATTGCCGGATGAAATGGTGCATTCGATTAACCAATCGGAGCATACAACCATAGAGGAACAGGCAAATGAAAAAACAGGATCTGATTTAAAGTCGTTAAGTGAGGCGCACGAAAGACAATTGATTATGGATGTCCTTCAGCAGGTTAAATACAATAAAAGCAAGGCTGCCCAAGTGCTTAATATCGATAGAAAAACGCTCTATAATAAATTGGACAAATACGGCATTTCTTAGTCTATTGCGATATTGCCGTATTGATATGTACGGCATGGATTTCTTCTTTCAGGTAATCCATTAAGCGATAAAGCTGATCAATTACCGATTGAATTTCCAATATGTCTAAAGCTTCTTGGGTACGAAGATCAATTTCTAATTTCCTTAACTTAATAGCTAACTTTTGACCGCCAATTTGTGCGGTTCTTCCCGCTAACTTATGGCAGATTAAAGCCATTTCTTCCCGCTCATTGGCTTGTAAGCCATTTCTTAAGGTCACCAAGTCTTTGGACGTATCCTTAATGAAAATCTGTAGAATCTTATATAATTGCTGATTATCATTGAGGGTCATTTTCCTTAGGTTTGAAAAATCGAAATCTTTTAAATCATTACGGTTTCTAATCCTGAACTGCTCTTCTATGGGCTTCCGCAAACCTAATAAATGAAGTAAATCTTGTTCTTTAAATGGCTTTAGCAGCAAACCGTCGAATCCTTGACTTAAGATGACTTCTCGTTCTTCGGGTAGCGCTTGTGCCGTAAACGCGTAGATTTTAACCCCTTCACCGATTGTCGGACGAAGTTCCTGATTTAACTCAACACCTGTTTTACCTGGCATCCGCATATCCATTAATAGCATATTGACTGCAGGGTCCCACGGGGTATTCAATAGTTCTTCGGGGCTGGAGAAGGTGCGGTGCCTAATACCGTATTTATTAAATATGTTGTGGCAAAGTTCCAATATAAAATCATCATCATCAACCACCCAGATGGTGCCGTCAAAGTCTTGAATAGATAAAAGATCCTGATCATTACCGGTATTTTGCGTCGCGGTAGAGGTTTTTAGCGGAATCATAATGTCGAATTCAGACCCTACATTAAGCTCACTTTTTATGTTGATGTTACCGTTCATCGCGTCGCACAGGGTTTTCACGATGCTTAAACCTAAGCCGCTTCCAAAATGCACTCCCGAATTGGAATTCTGTGCCTGTTCAAATTCGTTAAAAATACGGTGTATATCTTCTTTTGGTATTCCTTTACCTGTATCTTTTACCACAATTTTTAAATCTGTAAAATCACCTTTTACCGTTGTGCCGGCAAACAGGGAAACCGTGCCTTTTTCTGTAAATTTAATGGCATTACTCAATAGGTTGTAGAGAATTTGTTTAATACGGAAAGGATCCCCATAGATATAACCCGATCCGGCAATATCTTTTACCAAACGTAACTGAAGATTTTTCTCATCCGCCTGCAGCTGCATGGCGCCAATTACCTCATCAATTAGATTAGGTAGATTAAAATCGAGATTATTAAATTGGAACTTGCCGGAATTGATACGGTTATAGTCTAATACTTCGTTTACAATCTGCAGCAGGTGTTCAGACGACTGGTAAATGATATTGACCTTTCGACTGTCTTCCGGATGTTCTTCCCGCAACTGCTCGGCATAGCCGATGATGGATTGAAGTGGCGTTCGTAGCTCGTGACTCATATTGGAAAGGAACCGTTGTTTTGCAGCGCTGTGGTATTCGGCTTCTTCCTTGGCGAGCTCCAATTCAATACGGTAACGATTATTTTTTCGTATATCGGCCAAAATAAGTAACACCAAGATTGCTGTGATACCAAAAAAACCAAGCACCACCCAATTAATTCGTTTAACACTATCGTTGATCAGGAACTGTGCCTGTAGATTTTCATTCTCGACCTGCATCATCCCTTCTTTTTCGACCTCGTTCAGGATCGATAACATCTTGCTGATTAACAGATTACCAGCATAAGTCAATTCTACCTCACGGTCGATAAAAGAAGTGCTTTGTTGCCGTTGCCGCTCTTCAATCTGGAGCAACAGGCTATCAATCATCGCAATAACACTGTCCTGCCGACCCGTAGTAATGGTGTCTACCATGGTACTCAGCTCTTCGATCTTTTTTCGAGGGAGCTCCATAGGTCTGATAGGCTGTTGAACTACCCTTTTTTTTGCGCCGAAAATTCGGGCAAGAAGCGAACGATTGTCTTCGACAACGGTATCTCTCTGTGTACTTTTGCCCGGCTCGGTAATCTCGGTACGGGTGCGCTGCTGCGTAGTAACAATAGTGCTGTCTAAATAGGCCGAATTTTGAAGGATATCACCTATACTTTGCAATTGTTCTGAAAATTCGTGACTATCAACCAGTTTTTCGCGGACTTGTATGTATGATTTAAATAATTTGTCCCTTTCGGTTAATAAAATTTTGATTGAATCGATGCGGATAATTTGGCCGCTGTCTTGTAAATAGAGATTTTTCAGGGAATCCAGCGTTTTGGAAACCAAGGCAGATTCTTCCTGAAAACTTTTATAAGAGTCCTTACGATCGATTAACACCTGCGCTTTCTGCAATTGATCGAGCCGCATAATATCTCTCGAAACCTGGCTTACCAAACGCATCTTTTCATTCGGTTTCGAGATATTGTTTACGGTAGTCAATACTTGGTTAAAGGCATCTTTACTGATTACCCAGGCCAGTCCCAACGCTACACAGCAAGAGATGAAGACAAAAATAACTTTCCGCCTCACACTTCTGTTCGATCGTTTTTGATGCTCCATATAGTAAAGTTAGTGATTTTATTCTAAACTTAAACAAGCACGCTTTTATTGTGTACGCTGCCAAAAACGATATCAATCCGGATTTTTCAAGGTTTAATCATTGGGGTAGAAGTAAGGAGAAACAAAAAAGTCCCGCATGTACTGCAGGACTTTTAATTAGAAGGAGAATTATTGATCAACGGTTTCGTTCAGAAATACAAACTTATGATCAAACATATCCAATTTTATTTTACTGTCTTTGTCGACCTTGCCGGCTAGAATTTCCTTAGAAAGTTCATTTAATATCCGTTTTTGGATGACCCTTTTCAGTGGGCGTGCGCCAAACTGCGGATCGTAACCCAGCTGTGCAAGCCATTCCAGGGCTTCGTCGCTCGCTTCTATTTTAATTCCCATTTCTGCCAATTGTTTCTTTACACCTTCAAATTGTAAATGTACAATTTCATTGATCTCATCGCGGCTTAACGGTGTAAACATAATGACTTCGTCTATCCGGTTCAGAAATTCAGGGCGAATCGATTTTTTAAGCAATTCAAAAACTTCATTTTTAGTCTTGGCCACAATTTCATCTTTGTTGAGCTCGTTCAGCCCACTGAAATTCTCCTGGATCAGATGCGAGCCAATATTGGAAGTCATGATAATGATGGTGTTCTTAAAATTGACCACACGCCCTTTATTGTCGGTCAGATGCCCATCATCTAAGACCTGTAGCAGGATATTAAATACATCTGGATGTGCTTTTTCGATTTCATCCAACAGGACTACCGAATATGGCCTTCTGCGAATGGCTTCAGTAAGCTGCCCTCCTTCGTCATATCCTACGTATCCCGGAGGCGCGCCGATCAATCGCGAAACGGCATGACGTTCTTGATATTCGCTCATGTCAATCCTAACCATGGAGTGCTCGTCATTAAACAGAAACTCAGCCAAGGCTTTGGCCAATTCCGTCTTTCCCACACCGGTAGTACCCAAAAAGATGAACGAACCGATAGGGCGGCGTTTATCACTAAGACCGGCACGCGAACGCCTGATCGCATCAGATATGGCTTCTATGGCCTCACTTTGACCTGCAACCCGTTTATGTAATTCTTCTTCCAGATGTAACAGCTTCTCCCGTTCGCTTTGAATCATTTTGCTTACCGGTATGCCGGTCCAACGCGAAACGACATCGGCAATATCTTCTGCGGTAACCTCTTCTTTCAGCATACGCTCAGAACCTTCTTTTTCTTCCAGTTCCTTTTTTAGCTTTTCGAGTTCGTCTTGCGCCTGTTTAATCCTGCCGTAACGGATTTCGGCTACCTTACCATAATCACCGGCCCGCTCAGCCTGTTCGGCTTCCAACTTATAATCTTCAATTTGTTGAACAAGCGTGTTGAGATGATCAACGGTCGATTTTTCATTTTGCCATGCTGCCCTAAGCGAATCTCTCTCAGCAGCTAAATTAGCGATTTCCCTACTTAGCTCTTCTACTTTATGGGTGTCGTTTTCCCTTTTTATCGCTTCTCTTTCGATTTCGAGCTGCATGATCTTGCGTTCGATCTCATCTACGACTTCCGGTACCGAGTCCATTTCCAGTCGGAGTTTAGAAGCCGCTTCATCCATTAAATCGATCGCCTTATCCGGCAGGAAACGATCGGCAATATATCGTTGAGAAAGTTCTACGGCAGCGATAATAGCTTCATCTTTTATCCTTACCTTATGGTGTGTTTCATAACGCTCCTTAATTCCTCGTAAAATAGAGATCGCATCTTGTGCATCAGGCTCATCAACCATCACCCGTTGGAAACGGCGTTCTAAGGCTTTATCTTTTTCGAAATATTTCTGAAATTCATTTAATGTGGTAGCGCCTATTGCCCGCAACTCACCTCTGGCTAAAGCTGGTTTTAAGATGTTTGCTGCATCCATTGCTCCTTCACCACCTCCAGCACCCACAAGGGTATGAATTTCGTCGATGAAAAGAATGATTTCCCCATCACTTTCCGTTACTTCTTTTACTACGGCCTTTAAACGCTCTTCAAACTCACCTTTATATTTCGCTCCGGCAACCAGGGCTCCCATATCCAAGGAGAATACGGTCTTTGTTTTCAGGTTCTCCGGAACATCTCCCTTGATAATTCGATGGGCGATTCCTTCGGCAATCGCTGTTTTTCCCACCCCAGGCTCACCAACTAAAATGGGGTTGTTTTTTGTCCTACGGGACAGGATTTGGATAACACGGCGGATTTCTTCGTCGCGACCGATAACCGGGTCTAATTTACCCGATTCGGCGAACTCGTTTAAATTCCGCGCATATTTATTCAAGGCATTGTAAGTGGCCTCTGCATTTTGATCGGTAACCCGACTGTTTCCTCGTAAATCGACTATGGCTTTTTTGAGGTCCTTTTCGTTAACGCCTTGATCTTTAAGTAAGGCCGATGTTTTATCTCCGGCATTAAGAATACCCAAAAGTAGATGTTCTACCGAAACAAATTCGTCTTTAAAGTCCTTCAAATACCCCTGCGCCTTTTGTAAGGTATTATTGGCAGAAGGGGAGAGGTATATATTGCTTCCATTAACTTTAGGGAAGGTATTGATCTGCTCATCTAAGCCATCATTTAGCCGGCTTATGTTCACATTCAATTTTTTCAGTAAATGACTTACCACATTTTCATCCACCAGCAATAAGGCCTTCAGAAGATGTGCATTTTCGATCGACTGATGTTGATTTCCAGCCGTAATTTCAGAAGCCTTTTGAATGGCTTCCTGGGCTTTAATTGTAAAGTTATTTAAATTCATATGGCTCTAATTTAGGCGTATATGTAAAATACGCTATCAGATTAATAGCAAAACGGATACCACCTCTACAAGTTTTTAGAAAGCCGACATTTTGTCGGTTATATTTAGATAAATCGGAATAACTGTCTGTAAATAAGTAGATTAATAGGAAAAAATGGCGGGTAAGGGCTAAGGAGCGGAAAGCCGTAAAGCAGAAAGCGGAAAGCTTTTGAGTAATACGTCCTACGTGGTACGTTTTAAGGAGCGGAAAGCCGTAAAGCAGAAAGCGGAAAGCTTTTGAGTAATACGTCCT
>Ga0164243_10000505_pt1 | contig 72955 bp, 54 predicted proteins | sample OricompcompostOP_FD_108781 | JGI IMG/M metagenome (GOLD analysis project Ga0164243, IMG submission 108781) | Organic Plus compost microbial communities from Emeryville, California, USA - Original compost - Organic plus compost (OP) | ecosystem: Engineered > Solid waste > Mixed feedstock >... | reverse complement strand
GCGACCGATCCGGCGAGCCCCGCTTCCGCGAGCAGCCCGCCCACCGCCTCCGGGTCGAAAGGGTCGAGCTCGGAGAGGTCCTCGTGCCACGGTTCGGTGGGCAGCGCCATCGATGCGATGGGGACGCCCTCCTCGCCCCACAGCGCCGAACGCACGGCCTCGTCGTCGATCGCCGACGAGAGCGCGCGGCGCACTCGCGGGTCGTCGAGGGGCGGCACTCGGTCGTTGAACGCCAGCAGCACGCGCGTGGTCGAGGCCGCCTCGCTCACGACGATCCCCTCGTCGGACGGCTCCTCCGCTGGCGGCGCCATCGCGGGCGCGATGTCGATCTCGCCCGCGCGGAGAGCCGCAACGAGATCCGACGCCTGCGCATAGCCCCGGAAGTCGATCCGCGCATTCCTCGCCGATTCCTGCCACGGATCGGCGCGGCGCTCGAGGGTCAGGCTCTGTCCGCTCGAGAACGCCCCGATCGTGTATGGCCCCGTGCCGAGGTCGCCGCGACGGATCCAGATGCCGGCGAGCGTCCGGGGGAGCGACACGTTCGGGTGGGTGAGGTCGATCTCCACCGCGCCGTCGACGGCCGCGATCCGTGTGGCCTGCGCGGACAGCGGCTGCAACGCGGCCACGACATCGTCCGCTGTCAGCGCCGATCCGTCCGAGAACGTCGCATCCGGTCGCACCTCGATGACGTAGCTCAGGCCGTCCTCCGACCGGGTGAAGCCCGACGCGAGCATCGGCACGGCCTCGCCGGTCTCGGCGAGCCGGAACAGTGACTCGTACACATTGCCCGTCAGCGCCTCCGCGGCTCCGGGATCCGCGGGATCCTCGAGGTCTTTCGCCGCGTGCAGGGTGCCGACCGTGATCGTCGCATCCTCATTCACCGTCGTGCCCGCGGGCGGCGTCTCCGGTCCGCCCTCCGGAGGCTCCGGCGGCGACGCCGTGCACGAGGCGAGGACGAGGCAGGCGCTCAGGACGGCGAAGGTGGCGAGGTGGCGAGGAAGCGGCATGTCAATCGAAGATGTCACCGATGATGCCGCCCAGGATCGCGCCGCCGATGAGACCGCCGAGCATGTCGCCGCCCGACATACCGCCGCCGCGCGGCCCGCCCCAGCCGGGACCCCCGCCGTATCCACCGCCGTACGAGTTGCGGCGGGCCTGATCGATGTCGCGCTGCGCGACCTGCAGGGCCTCGTTCGCCAGCTGGCCGCTGCGGCGCGCCATGTCGCGCGCCCGCTCCCGCGTGTCTTCATCCGCGACGAGCGTGCCGGCATCGATGCGCAGCCGCTCCGCCTCGGCGAGGCGCGTGCGGGCATCCGCACCGATCAGTTCCCGGTGGCCCTCGATGAGGCTCCGCGCCGAGTAGATCGCCCGGTCCGCGGCATCCACGTCGTGCCCCACGTGCTCGATCGACGGGATGTTGCGCTGCGCGCGCTGCCGCGCCGCATCCAGCGCCGCGTTCAATGAGCTGATGTGCGCGAGCTCAGCGAACGGGTCGCCCATGGAACCGGGAGGGGTCAGGGCGCGAAGCGCCTGATCCAGCTGCGTCGCCGCCTGCACGACGGCCGGGGTCTGGCGCTCGCGGCGGGCCTCCGCGATGTCCGCGCGCGAATCTGCGACGACGTCGGCCAGCGTGTTCTGCGTGCGAATCGCCTCGATCTCGAAGTCGTCCACGGCGTCGAGAATGCTCTGCGCACGCCGCACGGCCTCGATCGCCGTCTCGAGCGCCACCAGCGCGTCTTCCTTGCGGCCCGCTTCGCGTCGGCGCTGCGCGACGTCGCACGAATGCAACGCGAACTCGATCAGCTGGCGGCCCTCTGCCGGGTTCGCCCCGATCCGCTGAAGCGCCTCGGGGGAGTAGCGCAGCTTCAGCCGCTCGACCGTCTGCTCCGCGAGCGGGAGGCGCTCCGCGATGCGTTGCGCCTCCTCGCGCGTCTTCTCGCGCACCCGAGGCGCCTCGCGGATCTTCTCGATCCGCTCCTTCAGCACGGCCGTGCGCTCGTCGAGCACGTCCTCCGCCCACTCGCACAGCTGCACGATGCGTGCGTTGCGCGTGCGCAGCTCTTCCTTCGTGTCGGGGATGTCGTCGTGGTTCAGCTGGTGCAGCTCGAACGCTTCGCGCATGTGCTTCGCCACAGCGTCGAGGCCGTCCCGCAGATCCTTCGTCGCGTTGTCGCCGAGCTCTGCCTGAGCGAACGCCAGCTCGTCGCGCGTCGTGCGGATGCGCTCGTCGGTCGCGACCAGCGCCTTCTGAGCCTTGATCGCCAGAACCTGATCCGCGGCGTCCTGCCGCTCCTGCTCGTCGCGCTTGCGCTTGCCCCAGAAAGCCATGCGTTGATTCTAGTGCGGCGCTCTATGGCTGGTCTCGCAGGCCTCCGCGGTGCCGAGCATCTCGGGAAATACGGGGTACCGGCAGGACGCCGGTGAATTTCGAGACGCTCGGTAACGGAATCCGGATCCCTCCGAGACGGCAAAGTGGCGCCGCAATACTCAGTATGTATATACTCAGTAATCACATACTCAGTATTGACCTACGGGAGACCTGATGTCCGTCAAACAGAGCCTGCTTGCGATTCTCGACCAGGGGGCGTGCTACGGCTATCAGTTGCGCGCCGAATTCGACCGGCGCACGGGCGGCACGTGGCCGCTCAACGTCGGCCAGATCTACAGCACGCTCGACCGCCTCGAGCGCGACGGGTTCGTCGAGCGCGGTGATGCCGACGACGAGGGGCACGTCTTCTGGGAGATCACCGACGCGGGCCGCGGCGAGGTGCGCGACTGGCTGAACTCGCCCGTGCCCGCGGCGAAGGGCACGCGCGATGAGCTCGCCATCAAGCTCGCGCTCGCCGCGACGCTTCCTGGCGTCGACGTCGAGGGCATCATCCAGACGCAGCGCGCCGCGTCGCTGAAGCACTTGCAGGAGCTCAACCGGGCGAAGTACTCCGGGTCCGCCGACACCGCCGAGGAACTTGCCTGGTCTCTCGTCGTCGACTCGATGATCTTCCAGGCCGAGGCACAGGTGCGATGGCTCGACCATACCGAGCAGCGCCTGCGGCTTACGCCCGTTGCGCCGATTGCTCTCGCCGACGAGCCCGCTCGCCGGGGACGCCCCGCAAAGGCGGCCCGGTCATGAACGTCCGCGCGCCGAAGTCCGCGGGCGTGATGTTCCGACCCGTTCCCGCAGCGCACGCTGTCGCTGCGTTCTCGTTTGACGTGCTCGCGGCGGATCCGCAGGCACCCGTCACGACACCCCGCTCGATTGAAGGAGACACCGCATGAGCGACTCGACCCGTCACTCGCGGCGCGATACCCGCACGGCCGAACAGCGCATCGACGACGCCGCTCGCGCGGCGGCGGTCGCCCCCTCCCCGTCAGAATCCGAGGCCGTGCTACGCCTCGTCGGCGTGTCCCGCGTGTACGGAGCGGGTGAGAAGGCGATCACGGCGCTCGCGGGCGTCGATCTCGACATCCGTGCGGGCGAGCTGGTCGCGATCATGGGCGCCTCCGGATCCGGTAAATCGACGCTGCTGTCCATTGCTGGCGGCCTGCAGCAGCCCTCGTCCGGCGAAGTGATCGTCGAGGGCCGTGCCCTCTCGAGCCTCGACGCGAAAGAGATGGCGCGCCTGCGCCGTCGCTCACTCGGGTTCGTGTTCCAAGATTTCAATCTCATCCCGACCCTCACGGCGATCGAGAACGTCACGCTGCCGCTCGAACTCGACGGGGACCCGGCACGCGAGGCCCGGCGTATGGCCGAGGCGGCCCTCGACTCGGTCGGGCTCAAGGAGAAGCACAACGCCTTTCCTGATGACCTTTCGGGCGGACAACAGCAGCGCATCGCCATCGCCCGCGCCGTCGTAGGCGGCCGTCGCCTGATCCTCGCCGACGAGCCGACCGGGGCCCTTGACTCGGTCACGGGCGAGGCCGTCATGAGGATGCTGCGCACACGCGTCGACGAGGGGGCGGCGGGCCTGCTCGTCACGCACGAGGCCCGCCACGCGGCCTGGGCCGATCGGATCGTCTTCCTACGCGACGGCCGCGTCGTCGACGAGTCGCGCCGCGACGACGCCGAGTCACTGCTCGGGGCACGACGATGAGCGGTCCGCGCGTAACGCGCAGCACCTTCCCGGATCCGCGACCGCCCGAGCAGCGCGAGCGCGGCGGCATGTTGCGCTGGCGCATGGCACTGAAGATGGCGATGCGGCAGTCGCTCAAGTCGTGGCCATCGAGCGTGCTCGTGGTCCTGCTCGTCCTACTGCCCATGGCGGGTGTTGCGGCAGCCGCCGTCTATGCGGAGAGCCTGTCCCCGTCCGCCCAGCAGAGGGTCGACGCGGAGCTCGGGAAGGCCGATGCCTGGGTGCAGGCGCCGGGCATGCCGAGCGGGGTCCGACAGTATCTCGACGATCCGAACGCTCAGTTCGAATACGACGCAGCTTCGAGCCACGACTGGATCGAGCCTCCGGCCGACGTGGCGGACGTCATCGACGCCGATCGGCTGGTCCGCATCGAACTGGGATCCGCTGCCGTCGAAACGGTTGCAGGGATCGGCGCCTTCCAGATCGTGCTCGGCGAGACCTGGGATCCCCTCCTCGAGGGGCGATACACGCTCCTCGAGGGACGCGCGCCGACCGCCGCCGATGAGGTGCTCGCGACGCCCGAGGCGCTCGAACGCCTGGGTGCGAAGGTCGGCGACTCCGTCGAGATGACGAAACCGGAACAGACCGTGACCGTCACCGGCACGATGTCGAGTCGCTTGGAGGAGAACCCGGAGTCCGTGCTCTTCGCAGGCCGCAGCGACGCGTACGAGCTCGATGGCTATGGGACGACGTGGTACGCCGAGGGCTGGCACGCCACGGCCGGCGACGTATACGACCTCAACGATCAGGGCATCATCGTCTTCGACCGCGCGCTCGTTCAGCGTCCGGGTGACGGAGGTCAGCCCGTACTGGAACGCGGAAGCGGAAGCTCATGGGCGTTCTACTCGGCGGCCACGGCGACGCTCGTGTTCTGCACCTACCTCGTCTTGCTGCTCGCGGGAGCGGCCTTCTCGGTGTCCGCGAAGCGCCAGCAGCGCTCGCTCGCCGTCGCGGCGAGCGTCGGCGCCTCCCGCGCCGACGTGTTCCGTATCGTGCTGTTCCAGGGCACGATCCTCGGTCTCGCGGGCGGCCTGCTCGGATCCGGTGCGGGCATCGGTCTCGCGGCGCTCGCCCGGGCATGGTTCGGCGACGGGTCGCTCAGTTATACCTGGGGCCTGAAGGTGCCGTGGTGGACGCTCGTCGGGCTCGTCGTCATCGCGTCGGTCGTCGGGACGCTCGCGGCGCTCCTTCCTGCGCGAAACGCGACCCGCGGCGACACGCTCGCGGCGCTCCGCGGAGCACGCCGACCCGTGTCGGTCTCGGCGAAGCGTCCGAAGGTGGGGCTTGGCCTCATCATCGTCGGCGCCGCGCTCGTCGTGGTCGCGGTGATCGCGCTCGTCGTGACGTACAACCTGCCGACGCGCGACCTGGCCCTGACGGACAAGGTCTACCCGGTCGGGATGATCGCGATGATCCTCGGTCCGCTGCTCCTGCAGATCGGCGTGGTCACGGCCGGGCACTGGCTCCTCGCGCAGGTATCGCGTCTGCTCGGCCGCGGCCGGCTCGGCGGGCGGCTCGCCGCTCGCGACGCCGTTGCCAATCCCGGACGCTCGGTGCCGTCGTTCGGAGCTATCGCGGCGTGCGCGTTTCTCGCGACCGCCTCGATCGGCGGTGTCGCGACGCTGACGAACATGCAGGCGGAGGGGCACTCGTCGATCGCGCCCTACGGGTCCGTTGTCGCATGGATGAGCGGCGGTGTGATCTCCGACGATGACGATCTCTTCATCGAGGATCCGGCCGCAGTCGCACCCGCGCTCGCCGCGCTCGCGGACGACGCGACGCAGATCCTCCGCGACGAGGGCGCGGGCTCGACCGTCGTCGTCTCGGTGCCGGCTGGCCCGAGCTACACCTCCGACAGCGACGGTGAGCTACGGTTCGACGGCGGGCAGATGCTGACAACCCCCGAGATCGCGCGTCCCGAGCACTGCGCAGCCGCGGACGAGTGCTCTGCGAATTTCTATGAGCGGTCCGGCGGTGGCAACCAGCTGTTCGCGATCGTCGACCCAGACGGGCTCGACGTCGCCCTCGGGACCGAGATCTCGGCGGCCGACCGGTCGGCATTCGCGGGCGGTGCCGTGATCGTCACGAACCCCCAGTGGCTCACCGAGGACGGCTCCGTCGTCGTCAACAGCTGGCGCCCCGAAGACGTGCAGGGCATGTCGGACGCGGTCTTCGACCCCGATGCCGACCCCGCCTCGCTCCCGTCGCCAGTGCATACCGAGACGCGCGACGGCGTTCTCGTCGACACCGAGACGGTGTTCGACGAGTCGCACCAGGTGTACATCTCGCCGGCTACCGCCGCCGAGCTCGGCATCACCGTGACGCCCTCGATGGTCGTCGCCGATTTCCCCGGCATCACGACGGCGCAGCTGGACGGGCTCCGGGCCGTTGCCGAGTCGGAGACGTTCTCGCGCTCGACGGAGGAGATGTCGGTCGATCTGTCGATGAGCCACATAGAAGGTCCGCCCGCCGCGGCACCCTGGCTGTGGCTGATCCTCGGCGCCGTGACGGTGCTCGTCATCGCCGCGAGCGCCGTCTCGCTCGGGCTCTCGCGTGTCGAGCGCCGTCCCGACGACGCCACGCTGACGGCTGTGGGCGCTTCGCCCGGCGTCCGCCGCTCGGTCAATGCCTGGCAGGCGCTCGTGATCTCCGGCTTCGGTTGCATCGTCGGCACCATTGCGGGCCTTATGCCCGTGATCGGTGTGGTGTTCATCCTGGCGGGTACGGGGCAGGACGGTCTCACCTTCGCAGGGGTTCCGTGGCTCTGGTACGGACTCCTCGCACTCGCGCTGCCCTTCGCGGTCGCCCTGGTGAGCTGGCTCGTCCCGCCGCGCGTGCCGGACCTCACGCGACGGACGGCGATCGCGTGAGCCGGTTGCTCTTCCGCACGATCGTGATCATCGCGCGCTACTGGTGGGGCACGAGATTCTGACGATCGCTCGGGGAATGGCGTACGCGGCGAGATCGTCAGAATCCCGCCGCATCGTCGGAACCTCACGACGCGGCTAAGGTCGGGATATGCCGGACCTCGACGACGAACTCTCTGAGCTGCAGCGCCGCGCCTACGGGCCTGGCGGCGAGGAACTCGGCACCGACGAGCGCGCCAGGCTCGCGGTACTGGAGGCCGCGCGGCGGATGCCGCCGCCCATGGAGAGCGCGCCGATGCCGCCGCGGCCCCCGCTTCCCGCGGCGGCCGTCGGCGCCGTCCCGGCGGATCCGATCGGTCCGAAGCCGGAGGAATCCCTACCGGCGACCGATCGCAGCGCGGCACGGCTGCGGTGGCTCACGCCGGCGCTCGTCGCCGCGATCGGTGTCGGAGCGGTGATCGTGATGCTTGTCGCCGGGGGCATGGGGTGGGGTGCGGGATATCTCGCGGGAGTCATGAGGGCAACGGATCCTGGCGACGAGTTCCACCCGCTCGCTCCACTGCGTGCCACACCGATTCCTGACGAGCTTCGGGACGCCGACGACGGTGTTTTCGGCGACTTTGTCGATCCCGAGACCGGGGATATCGGCGAATCCGTTACATATTTTGGCGCACCGGTCGCCGGAACACACCTCTTTGCCCTTGTCGGATCCGACGACGATGCGACTAGTTTCGGGCTTCGAGAAGGTCAGGCCTGTCTCATGCTGTACCGGCTTCCCGACGACGGTCAGACTGTGGCTCATGCGAGCTCCTACTGCGGTAGTCAGCGTCTTGGCATCGAGCTCGACGTCGTTGTGACGAACGAGCCTGACGGCCAGGGAAACCAATTGGTGACGGATGAGTTCGCTCCTGACACTCGTCTACGTTTCGTCTACCGCGCTCACCCCGAGATCGTCACCGTCTGGAGCGCGGAACCGGTGGCGGCGAGCGAATGAGGAGATGCGAACCGTTGACGAGACGCACCGTGGCCGCGGCAAAACGAATCCGAGCTCGGGTGCGGTGACGGATCGCGCGCATAGCCCTCGGCGGATAACATGGGCGAGTATGCCTTCCGCTCGACGGGGGCAGCCGGCGGGCGATGCGCTCGTCGCAGCGAAATTGGGAGTGACACGTGGCAAATCCGTTCGAGAAGCTGCTCCGCGCGGGCGAGGGGCGTCTCCGGCGCAAGCTCCAGCGCATCGTCAACGCCGTGAATGGCCTCGAATCGAGCTACGCCGAGCTGACCGACGAGGATCTGCGTAACGAGACGGCTGAGCTTCGGGCACGCTTCGAGAAGGGCGAGTCGCTCGACGACCTCATGCCCGAGGCCTTCGCCGCCGTCCGTGAGGCCGCGAATCGTACGCTCGGCATGCGGGCCTACGACGTTCAGGTCATGGGTGGTGCGGCGCTGCACCTCGGCAACATCGCCGAGATGAAGACCGGTGAGGGCAAGACGCTCGTCGCGACCTTCCCGGCGTACCTCAACGCCATCGCGGGCCGGGGCGTGCACGTCATCACGACGAACGACTTCCTCGCGAAGTACCAGGCCGAACTCATGGGCCGTGTGTACCGCGCCCTCGGTATGACGACCGGCATCGTCATCTCGGGACAGAGCCCTGCGGTGCGTCGTGAGCAGTACAACGCCGACATCACGTATGGAACGAACAACGAGTTCGGCTTCGACTATCTGCGCGACAACATGGCCTCGCGCAAGGAAGACCTCGTGCAGCGCGATCACTTCTTCGCGCTGGTCGACGAGGTCGACTCGATCCTCATCGACGAGGCCCGCACGCCGCTCATCATCTCGGGTCCGTCCGCGGGCGAGGCGAACCGTTGGTTCACCGAGTTCGCGAAGATCGCCAAGACTCTCGAGCCCGACGTCGACTACGAGGTCGACGTCAAGAAGCGCACCGTGGGCGTGCTCGAACCGGGCATCGAGAAGGTCGAAGACTACCTCGGCGTCGAGAACCTCTACGAGTCGGCGAACACCCCGCTGATCTCGTTCCTCAACAACTCGATCAAGGCCATCGCCCTGTTCCAGCGCGACAAGGACTACGTCGTGATGAACGGCGAGGTGCAGATCGTCGATGAGCACACGGGTCGCATCCTCGCCGGCCGTCGCTACAGCGAGGGCATGCACCAGGCGATCGAGGCGAAGGAAGGCGTCGAGGTCAAGGCCGAGAACCAGACCCTCGCGACCGTCACGCTGCAGAATTACTTCCGCCTCTACGAGAAGCTCGCAGGCATGACCGGTACGGCCGAGACGGAGGCCGCGGAGTTCATGTCGACGTACCAGCTGGGCGTGTTCGCGATCCCGACGAACAGGCCGATGGCGCGCATTGACCAGCAGGACCTCATCTACCGCACCGAGAAGGCCAAGTTCGACCGCGTCGTCGAAGACGTCGCCGAGCGCCATGAGAAGGGTCAGCCGGTCCTCATCGGCACGGTGAGCGTCGAGAAGAGCGAGCGCCTGTCGAAGGCACTCGCGAAGGCGGGCATCAAGCACGAGGTCCTCAACGCGAAGAACCACGCTCGCGAGGCCGACGTCGTCGCCGTCGCCGGTCGCCTCGGGGCCGTCACCGTCGCAACGAACATGGCCGGTCGCGGTACCGACATCATGCTCGGCGGCAACTCCGAGTTCCTCGCCGTCGCCGAGATGAAGGCGCGCGGCCTCGACCCCGTCGAGAACGCCGAGGAGTACGAGGCCGTCTGGGACGAGGTCTTCGCCGAGACGAAGAAGCGGGTCGAAGAGGAGGGCGACAAGGTCCGCGAGGTCGGCGGCCTTTACGTCCTCGGAACCGAACGCCACGAATCGCGTCGCATCGACAACCAGCTGCGCGGACGCTCCGGTCGTCAGGGCGACCCGGGAGAGAGCCGTTTCTACCTCTCGCTCGAGGACGAGCTCATGGTGCGCTTCCGCTCGCCGATGGCCGACAGCCTGCTTGCGCGCACCGACTACGACGACACGCAGGTTCTGTCCGGACGCATGATCTCGGGCCTCATCAAGAACGCCCAGGCCCAGATCGAGTCGCGCAACGCCGAGTCGCGCAAGAACGTGCTCAAGTACGATGACGTTCTCAACCGCCAGCGCCTGGCCATCTACTCCGACCGTCGCGTGATCCTCGAAGGCGACGACATCGCCGAGCGTGTGAAGCACTTCCGCGAGGACGCGCTGACGCAGGTCATCGCCGGACACACGGCCGCGGGCCACAACGAGAGCTGGGACTTCGACGCGCTCTGGACCGACCTCAAGTCGCTGTACCCCGTGGGGGTCACGATCGAAGAGGTCGTCGCCGAGGCGCGCGGACGCAAGGGCGGCATCGACCAGAAGGGCCTCACGGAGGAGATCCTCAGCGACGCGGAGATCGCCTACCGCAAGCGCGAGGAGACCCTCGGATCCGAGGCGATGCGCGAGCTCGAGCGCCGCGTTGTGCTGCAGGTCGTCGACCGCCGCTGGCGAGACCACCTCTACGAGATGGACTACCTCAAGGACGGCATCGGCCTGCGTGCCATGGCGCAGCGCGACCCGCTGATCGAGTACCAGCGCGAGGGACACGCGATGTACGAGACCATGATGGGCCAGATCAAGGAGGAATCGGTCGGCTTCCTCTTCAACCTGGAGGTCAAGGTCAACAAGCCCGAGGAGGGCGCGGCCCAGATCGAGGCGAAGGGTCTCGGAGGCGAAGCCCCGGTCGACGAACGGAAGCTCGCCTTCTCGGCACCCGATGAGGATGGTGACGTCGAGGTGCACGCCGCCGACGGATCCGTCATCGCGGACAAGCCGGCCGCCGGCGCGGGCAACCGCGAGGAACGCCGCAAGCAGTCCAAGAAGAAGTAACGATTCGCGGGGGTATGCCCGTCGTGGCGCGAGCGGCGCCGCGGCGGGCATATTCTGTATCAATGACAGCCCTCCGCACCCTCGACCAGTCCGCAAAACTGCAGAATGTTCTGTACGAGATCCGCGGAGCCGCCCTCGCCGAGGCCACGCGCCTCGAGAACGAGGGTCACACGATCCTGAAGTTGAACACCGGAAATCCGGCGATCTTCGGCTTCGAGGCGCCCTATCAGATCGTGCGCGACATGCTCCGCGCCGTTCCGAGCGCGCACGGCTACACCGACGCCCGCGGCATCATCGAGGCGCGACGCGCGATCGTGAGCCGCTACGAGAACGTCGAGGGCTTCCCCCGCTTCGATGTTGACGACGTCTACCTCGGCAACGGTGTCTCCGAGCTCATCACGATGGTCATGCAGGCGCTGCTCGATCAGGGCGATGAGGTGCTCATCCCCGCACCCGACTACCCGCTCTGGACGGCGATGACGAGCCTGTCGGGCGGCACTCCCGTGCACTACCTCGCGGATGAGAACAACGGCTGGCAGCCCGACCTCGAGGACATCCGCTCGAAGATCACGCCGAAGACCAAGGCGATCGTCGTCATCAACCCCAACAACCCGACGGGTGCGGTCTACTCGCGCGAGGTGCTCGAGGGGATCGCTCAGATCGCACGCGAGCACTCGCTGCTGATCCTGAGCGACGAGATCTACGACCGGATCCTCTTCGACGAGGCGAAGCATGTCTCGATGGCGCAGGTCGCCCCCGACCTGCTCGTGCTGACCTTCAACGGTCTGTCGAAGACCTATCGCGTCGCCGGCTACCGCTCCGGCTGGCTCGTCATCACGGGCCCGCGCGACCACGCCGCCGGCTTCCTCGAGGGAATCCAGCTGCTCGCGTCGACGCGTCTGAGCCCCAACGGGCCGGGCCAGCACGCCGTGCTCGCGGCGCTCACCGGCGTGCAGTCGATCGATGCGCTCATCGCGCCCGAGGGACGTCTCGCCCTGCAGCGCGACGTCACGTGGGAGGGCCTCAACGCGATCCCCGGAGTGAGCTGCGTGAAGCCGCAGGGCGCACTCTATGCGTTCCCGCGCCTCGACCCCGAGGTGCACGAGATCCACGATGACAAGCAGCTCATCTACGACCTGCTGAAGGCCGAGCACATCCTGCTCGTGGAGGGCACCGGGTTCAACTGGCCGACGCCCGACCACCTGCGCGTCGTGAACCTGCCCGAGCCCCGCGTGCTCGCCGAGGCGATCGAGCGACTCGGCAACTTCCTCGCGTCATACAAGCAGTAGAGGGCTCGCGTCGACACAGCGTGGGCCTACAGGATCGCGATGCTCGTCGCGCGCCAGCGGTTGTCGTAGCCCTCGAGGCGCATGGGGATCGCACGGGTGCGCACCGGACCGACGACGATCGCCGTCGCTTCGACGACGCTGTCGGCGGGGGAGAAGCACATCACCCGTCTGAGCGAATACGCCGGCTGCCTCGCCGTCTCGCCCCGCGCACTGCGGGCGCGAGCGGCGAGATTCGCCCGCATCACGAGATTGAGGTATGGCTCCTCGGTGAACCATCGAGCCAGCTGGTCGACGTCGCGGACGCCCGCGATCACCTCGAGCACGGCACCCGCGAGAGTTCCGACGAGCGGACCCGGATCCGGCAACCGCGTGAGCGTCGTCTGTTGCGGTGCGAACATCGCTTGTATCTGTTGTGTGCTGTAGTTACGTGTGGTCGTCATGAGGCTTTCCGAGGCATAGAGGCGAATGACCTCAGACCACCACGCGACGCGCCCGGCGGCCTAGAGGAATATATACCTGTGAAGTAGCTCTGTGTGAGCTATGCGCAAGCTGTATGCTCGCGGCATGCCCGATTCTCGCTGGGACCCGCTCTTCGAAGATCTCGAGCAGCAGTTCGCCTCGGAGCGAGAGCTCGTCCATGGCGCGCTGGCCGGTGAGAGCGAGCGTGCCCGCATCGCGGCTCTGACGCTACGAGACCGTCTCTCGGTGCTCGGCGGCGCGCGGGTCACCATTCGTGACGCCTCGGGCGAGGCGCATCGGCTCGTCCTGCGGGGTGCCGGATCCGATTGGGTCGTCGGTGAGGACGAGGGTGCGCGAGGTATCACGCTCGTCCGGATCGAGACGATCGACGAGGTGCGGATACCCGCCGATGCCCGTGCCGCCTCGCTCGCGGGCGCGGATCCGGACCCGCTGCGTGCCCGGATGGGGCTCGGCTTCGTCCTGCGGGCCCTCGCCCGACGCCGCGCGGTCGTCGCGCTCGGCACCGTGCGCGGCGCGCGGTGCACGGGCACGCTCGCGCGGGCCGGGGCCGATCACCTGGACATTGCGCTGCACGACCGGGGCTCCGCCGCGAACGAGTCTCGAGAGGAAGCGACCATCGCGATGGGAGCGATCGCGTGGATCCGAACGAGCGACCGCTCGGTCATGGAACTCTAAAACGAAACGTGACTGCCCCAGATCTCGGGCAGGCTCGCGACATTCGACTGGCGCCAGAGAGCGTGCCGGCGGCTCGTCTCGTTCTCGTCGTCGAGGTAGTCGCGTACGCTCTGCTTCTCGACGCGCCATGCGGCGGGCTCGCCGAGTCGCGTGCCGCGGAGACGGCCCTCGTGAATCAGCGAGACGACCTCCTCCGGCGTGATGCCGAGGAGCTCTGCCACCTGCGCGGGCGAGAAGAAGAGCGAACCTTCGTCGGACGACATGCTCCCATTATGGGGCCGAGCGGGCGCGGGGCGCCGACCTGTGGATAACTTTCGACGCACTTTCTCGAATTCTGCAAGCATCACGTGCATGGCAACTTCCACACGCGCAGCGCGCCGTGCCCGGCCCGTCTGGCTCGACGTGCGTTTTCTCATCGGGATCGTGCTCGTCGTCGCCTCGGCGATCGGCGTCTGGGCCGTCGTGCATGCGGCCAGGACCACCCAGCCGGTGCTTGCCGCAGCCCATGCGATCGTGCCCGGGCAGGCTGTCACCGCCGCCGATCTCGTGGAGCTCGATGCCCGCCTCGGCGAGGCGGGGGAGCGGTACCTCGAACCTGCGGCGCTCGTCGAGGGCATGGTCGCGATGCGCGGCGTCGCCGAGGGTGAGCTCGTCCCCGTGTCCGCCATCGGTACCGCGGACGATGTCGATCTCACGACGCTCGTGGTCCGCAGCGCGCTCGACGTTCCGGCCGGCATCGTCGCCGGATCCGCCGTCGAGCTCTGGGCGACTCCGCTCACCGGGCCCGGTCAGTACGGCGAGCCCGTCGTGATCGTCAGCCAGGCGATCATCGCCGAGGTGCGCGCGGAGGACTCGATGGTGAGCCGTGCCGGTGCGGATCTTGAGGTCGTCGTCTCGCGCGAGGACGTCGAGATCGTGCTCGAGCACGTCGCGGGCGGGTCCGCGATGAGCGCCGTTCCCGCGTCCGTGCCCCGCACGCTCGCGTCGGACCCCGCGCCGGAGGCCGGCGAGCCGTCGGCGCCGCCCAGTGAGGACGAGTCGTGAGCGTCGTCATCGCGGCCGACGAACCGCACGGCTCGCGCCTCGTCGCACTGCTGGGCGACGCCGAGGTCGAGGTCGAGTTGCTCGTGCGCCCCGCTGACCTCCTGAGCGCCGTGAGGGACGCCAGCCACCGCGTGCGCGAGGCGTTGCGTGAGGCCGACACCGTCGTGCTCCACGCCACTCGTTCGGTCCTGATCGCCGAGGTCATCGCGCTGTGTGACCGCAACGGCGCCCGCATCATCGCGCTCGCCGACCGCGCCGCCGAACGGCGCGTGGTCGCCTCCTTCGGCCTTGCGGATCCGCTGCCGCTCGATGCGAGCGGCGCCGAGATCCGGGAGGCGATCTCGGCGCCAGCGATCGCCTCCGCAGACGGCGGCGAGTCGCGCGGATCCGTCACGGTGGTATGGGGACCGCATGGCGCACCCGGCCGCACGACCGTCGCGCTGGCGCTCGCCGCCGCCGCCGCCGCGATGACGGGCGCCCGGGTGGCGCTCGTGGACGCGGACAGCCACGCACCGTCGGTCGCCCAGCGCCTCGCGCTCTCGGAGGAGGCGCCGGGCTTCCCCGTCGCATGCCGCCAGACCGACTACGGCCTCCTCGACGCGCCTGAGCTCACGCGGCTTAGCGTGCCCGTCGAGATCGGCAAACATCCCATGGAGGTGCTCGCAGGAATCAATCGCCCCTCGCGCTGGCCCGAGCTCACGGCGGCGCGCGTGTGCGCGGTGCTCGACGAGGCGCGCGGTTGGGCGGATCACATCATCGTCGACGTCGCCGCGGCGCTCGAGGTCGACGAGATCGTGTCGAGCGACATCGACGGTCCACATCGAAACCAGGCGACGCTCGCGGCGATCACGTCGGCCGACACGCTCGTGACGCTCGGATCCGCGGATCCCGTGGGCATCGCGCGCCTGGTGCGCGGCCTCGCGCGTCTCGACGAGATCGCGCCCCGGGCGCGGCGGATCCTGGCGGTCAACCGCATGCGGAGCGGGCCGCTCGGCGTCGACGCGGAGCGGCAGGTGACGCGCGCCCTCGAACAGTTCGCGGACGCGCGGGAGTGCCGCTTCCTGCCGGACGATCCTCGGGCGGCCGACCGTGCCCTGCGGGGCTCCGAGCCGATCCTGCCACGCCGCAGGGCCCCCTTCGCGCACGCGATCGCGAAACTCGCGGCTACGCTGTGAAGGGTGTCGACTCTCAGCGATCTCCTCGAAGCACAGCAGCAGTTGAGCGAGAAGGACATCGAGTGGATCCATCGCGTTCACGGCGACGGACAGCTCCTGGCCGATCTTGCCTCCGCAGACATCGTCATCTGGGCCCAGACCCCGGACGACTCGTTCCGTGCTGTCGGCCATGTGCGCCCCTCTGGTGCCGCGACGCTCTTCTACCGCGACATCGTCGGCGAGAAGGTGCGCCCGCAGTGGCAGAGCCAGGTGCGCGAGGCATTCCGCGGCGGCGCGATCGTCGATTCGTCGAGCCCTGAGTGGTTCGAGGAGACGCCCACGCGCGTGAAGGCCGTGCCGATCGTGCGCCGCGACGACGAGGGTACCGCCGTGATCGGCGTGATCACGCGCCACACGAACCTCAGTGAGGTCCGCGCCCCGTCGCGCCAGCAGCTCACCTTCGACGAGTGCGCGAACGCGCTCTTCGGCATGATCGCGACCGGTGACTACCCCGACATGACGGCGCCCATGGGTCCGCGCCGAGGCGCACCGCGCGCCGCCGACGGCATGATCCGCCTCGATGTCGACGGCGTCGTGACGTTCGCGAGCCCGAACGGGCTGAGCGCCTTCAACCGCATGGGCTTCGTCGAGGAGCTCGAGGGGGAGACCCTCTCCGACGTGGCGCGCCAGATCATGCCGCCCGAGCGCGACGCCTCGGCGGACGAGGCGTCGCTGCCCGTGCTGCTCACCGGCCGCACGCCGTGGCGCAGCGACCTCGAGGCGCGTGGCGTCACCGTCGCGCTGCGCATCATCCCGCTGCGCGATCACGGCGAGCGCATCGGCGCGCTCGTGCTGTGCCGCGACGTCAGCGACCTCCGCAATCAGGAGCAGGAGCTGCTGACGAAGGATGCGACGATCCGCGAGATCCACCACCGCGTCAAGAACAACCTGCAGACGGTCGCATCGCTGCTGCGCATCCAGGCTCGACGTACCTCGAGCGAAGAGGCTCGCGAGTCGCTTCTGCAGGCCATGCAGCGCGTCGCCGCGATCGCCGTCGTGCACGATACCCTCTCCGAGGGACTCAGCCAGAAGGCCGACTTCGACGAGGTGTTCTCGCGCGTTCTGCGCCTCGTGGCGGAGGTCGCGGCCGCGCAGAACACCGTCGCGCACACCCGCAAGCGCGGTACCTTCGGCACCCTGTCGAGCGAGTACGCCAACCCGCTCGCCCTCGCCCTGACGGAGGTCGTCACGAACGCCGTCGAACACGGCCTTGCCGGACGCGAGGGGCAGGTCGAGATCGTCGCCGACCGCGACGAGGACGAGCTCCGGGTGCGCGTGCGCGACAGCGGTTCCGGCCTCCCCGAGGGCAAGGTCGGCCGCGGTCTCGGCACGCAGATCGTCCGCACCCTCGTCGAGGGCGAGCTCAGCGGATCCATCGAGTGGCGCACGATCGACGAACCCGACACGGAGTTCAACGGTGGCACGGAGGTCGCGATCGACATTCCGCTGCGCTGGGCGCGGTAGGAGGTCGATCCAAGCCCCCGTCGCATCGGCGGGGGCTTTCGCGTCGCTCCATGTTTGTAATACGGTGGAACTAAGTAGCTGCTCGACGGAGCACACACGAGGCGAAGGAGCCACATGACCGTTATTCCTCTCACCGACGACTGGACCGTCACGGCGACGTCCGGTCCCGCGCCCGAGTCCGTCGCCGGCCGCGCGATTCCCGCCCGCGTGCCGGGCAGCGTGCACCTCGACCTGCAGCATGCCGGGCTGATCGCCGAGCCGTTCGACGGGGCCAACGAGACCGAGCAGCAGTGGATCGGCGACGTCGACTGGCGCTTCGAGACGAGCTTCGAGTGGCATGACGACGGTTCGGAGCGCCGCGAGCTCGTCGCCGAGGGGCTCGACACCCTCGCGACCATCACGCTCAACGGTGTCGAGATCGGCCGCACCCAGAACCAGCATCGCTCGTACCGCCTCGACATCGGCAGCACCCTCGTCGACGGGCGCAACGAGCTGCGGATCGAGTTCGACGCGCCCGTCCCGGCCGCGCATGCACGCTCGGTACTGCACGGCGAGCGCTTCCATGTGAACCACCACCCGTACAACGCTCTGCGCAAGATGGCGTCGAGCTTCGGCTGGGACTGGGGCATCGACGTCGCCGCCGCCGGGATCTGGAAGCCGATCCGCATCGAGACCTGGTCGACCGCGCGTATCGCATCCGTGCGCCCGCTCGTCGATGTCGACGGCACGACCGGTATCGTCGACGCGCACATCGAGATCGAACGCGCCGATGGGCTCAAAACGACCCCGGTGCGAGTCGAGGTCGAGATCGCGGGCCAGGTGCGTGAGGTCGAGGTCGCGGGCACGAGGGCGCACGCGCGCATCGAGGTTCCGGACGCGCGGCTGTGGTGGCCGCGCGGGCACGGCGAGCAGCCGCTGTACGACATCGAGGCGCGTCTGATCGGGGGATCCCCGGAGGGCGCTCTCGGCGCGTGGCACCGCCGCATCGGCTTCCGCACCGTGCGGGTCGACATCGCCGCCGACGAGCACGGCAGCCCCTTCGCCGTGCACATCAACGACCGCCTCATCCAGATCCGCGGCGCGAACTGGATCCCCGACCACGCCTTCATCACGGAGGTCGACCGCGACCGGTACCGCCGCCGCATCGCCGACGCGACCGAGGCGAACATGAACCTGCTGCGCGTCTGGGGCGGCGGCATCTACGAGTCAGAAGACTTCTACGAGCTCTGCGACGAGCAGGGCATGCTGGTCTGGCAGGACTTCCTGCTCGCCTGCGCCGCATACGCGGAGGAGGAGTGGCTCGCGACCGAGATCGAGGCTGAGGCGCGCGAGGCGATCACGCGCCTGTCCGCACACCCCTCGCTCGCAATCTGGTGCGGCAACAACGAGAACATCGTCGGCTATGCCGAGTGGGGATGGCGGAAGGATCTCGGGGGCAAGACCTGGGGCGAGGGCTACTATCGCCGCCTGCTGCCGGGACTCATTGCCGAGCTCGACCCGACGCGCTTCTATGCGGCCGGCAGCCCCTACTCGTTCTCGAGCTTCATCAGCCCCAACCTCGATACGCACGGCACCGTGCACATCTGGGATGTGTGGAACGAGAAGGACTACACCCGCTACCGCGACTGGACCCCGCGCTTCGTCGCCGAGTTCGGTTTCCAGGGGCCGCCGGCCTGGACGACTCTCGCGGGTAGTGTGCACGACGACCCGATGGAGCCGTACGGAGAGCAGATGCTCGTGCATCAGAAGGCGAACAACGGCAATCTGAAGCTCGAGCGCGGGTACGGGCCCCACCTGCCGGCGCCACAGTCGATCGAGGACTGGCACTGGGCGACGCAGCTCAACCAGGCGGCCGCCATGCGCTACGGCATCTCGTACTTCCGTTCGCTCGCGCCTTACAACACCGGCACCATCGTCTGGCAGCTCAACGACGACTGGCCCGTCATCTCCTGGGCCGCCGTCGACTTCGCCGAGCGTCGCAAGCCGCTCTGGTACGCGCTCAAGGCCGTTTACGAGCCCCGCTTCGCCACGGTGCAGCCGTCGGACGACGGTCTCACGGTGGTGCTCCTGAACGATGTCGACGAGGCGTGGTCGGGCGACGTGATCGCGCGTCGGCTGACGTTCGCGGGGGAGGTGCTCGCGGAGGAACGGCTGCCGGGATCGGTTGCGGCCCGCGGCAGCGCGACGCTCGTCCTGCCGGAATTGGTTGCGGTCGCGGACGACGCGTCCCGCGAAGTGCTCGTCGTGGACGCGCCGGGCCTCGCTCGCGCCGTGCACGACTTCGCCGAGGTGAAGGACCAGGCGCTCGACGCGGCGCCGTTCGACGCGACGGTCGAGCGAGACGGAGACACGGTTCGCGTGCGCGTCGTCGCCCGCGCATACGCGCGCGATGTCACGATGCTCGCCGACCGCGGACACGAGGCCGCGTCGGTCGACTCCGGGCTCGTGACGTTGCTGCCCGGCGAAGAGCACGGCTTCGTCCTCTCCGGCGTCCCTGCCTCGGCGGATGTCCAGCGCTTCGCCGCCCCCGACGTGCTGCGCCACGCCGGCGACCTCCGTTCCTGACCAGGCATCCGATACCGCGCCCGCGCGCCCGTTCCGGCAACCGGAATGGGCGCGCGGGCGCCTCTTTGTTTCAAATATCGCAAAACTGCTTGACGTGGTTCGTTTCATTGCGTAACAATGGCGTTCGCGGGCGACGACGTCGCCAGCGCCCCTGCACCATACGGGGTTCGTCAGCGCCGACGTTCTCTTCGTCGTCGCAAGGAAAGGACCAAGGATGATTCTTCGCAGTACTCGCGCACGTCGCGCCGTCATGGGCCTCGCGGTCGGAGCGGCCGCGGTCTCGCTCGCTCTCACCGGTTGTTCGTCGTCGGGCGACGGCGGATCCGGCGGCGGAAAGGGCGGATCTGCCGACACCCTCGTGGTCTACACCGGCCAGGCCGGTGACTACCAGATCAACTTCAATCCGTACTCGCCGACGAAGATCGGCGGCCTCGGCGCCATCTACGAGTCGCTGTTCTTCGTCACCAATGTGAACACGAACGAGCCCAAGCCGCTGCTCGGTACGGAGTACGCATGGAACGAGGACGGCACGCAGCTCGACATCACCCTGCGCGACGGCGTCACCTGGACCGACGGTGAGGCGTTCGATGCAGACGATGTCGTGTTCACCTTCCAACTGCTGCTCGACAACCCCGCGCTCAACACCATGGGCTTCGGCGGCGACGTCTCGAAGGTCGATGCCACGCACGTGACCCTGACCTTCGACGAGCCGGCGTTCGTCCAGGGCCCGGAGCTGCTCGGCAAGGTGTTCATCGTGCCCGAGCACATCTGGAAGGACATCGACCCGACCACCGACGTCATGGCGGAACCCATCGGCACCGGCCCGTACGTGCTCGGCGAATTCAAGGCGCAGGCATTCACGCTGACGGCCAATGAGGACTACTGGGACGGCGCGCCCGCGGTGAAGGCCGTGCGCTACCTCTCGCTCTCCGGCAATACCGCGGGCGTCGACGCGCTGAAGGCCGGCACGATCGACTGGCAGACGGGCCCGGTGCCCGACATTCAGAACGTCTCGAAGAACTACCCCGGCTACGACCAGATCACCATCGGGCAGAACCAGATGGCGCTGCTGACCTGCTCGAGCGCCGACCTCGGCTGCGAGGGGCCGCAGACGGATCCCGCCGTGCGCAAGGCGATCTACTACGCGCTCGACCGCGGCCAGGTCAACTCCCTCGCGTTCCAGAACACGGCGAGCGACATGTCGCCGACCTTCGCACTGCTTCCCGCGCAGGAGCAGTTCATCTCATCCGACATCGAGGAGAAGACGGTGCCGGACGCGCCGGATCTCGACAAGGTCGACGAACTGCTCACGGGCGCGGGTTACGCCAAGGGATCCGACGGCGTCTACGCCAAGGACGGCGAGCCGCTGTCGCTGACGATCGAGGTCGTGACCGGCTGGACCGACTACATCACCGCGATCGACACGATGAGCCAGCAGCTGAAGGCCGCGGGCATCAATGTGACGGCGGCGCAGTCGTCGTGGAACGAATGGACCGACAAGAAGAGCAAGGGTACGTACGAACTCGCGATCGACTCCCTCGGGCAGGGCGTCTCGAGCGACCCGTACTACCTCTACAACAACTTCTTCTCGACGGCGAACACCGCGAAGGTCGGCGAGGCCGCGCCCGTCAACGTCGCTCGTTTCAGCGACCCGGCTGTCGATGACGCCCTCGCGGTGCTCAAGAGCACGAACCCGGACGACACTGCGGCGCGCCAGGAGCAGTTCGACATCATCCAGGACGCGATCGTCGAGGACATGCCGTACATCCCGATCCTCACGGGCGGCACGACGAGCGAGTTCAACTCCGCCGATTTCACGGGCTGGCCGACCGAGGATGACCTCTACGCGTTCCCGGCGATCTGGGCCTCGCCCGACAACGTCGAGATCTTCAAAGCGCTGAAGCCCGCGGGCGAATGAAAGCCACGGCGATGACCCGCATCTGGGAAGGGGCGCCGCCCCGATGAACTACTACGTGCGGAAGCTGGGCTTCTACCTCGTCGCCCTCTGGGCGGCGCTGACCCTGAACTTCCTCATTCCCCGCCTCCTCCCCGGCAATCCCGTCGACATCCTGCTCGCCAAACTCCAGCAGCGCGGCGGCACCGTCAATGCGGAGACCCGGCAGGCCTACACGCTGCTGCTCGGCGGCGATGATTCCCAGCCGCTCCTGGTGCAGTACGGCAGCTACCTCGTGAACACCTTCAAGGGAGACCTCGGGGTGTCGGTGACGTACTTCCCGGCGCCCGTCACGGAGGTGATCGCCACCTCGTTGCCGTGGACGATCATGCTCATCGGCATCGCGACGGTGCTGTCGTTCATCATCGGTGTGAGCCTCGGCGCCTTCGTCGGGTGGAAGCCGGGAACCTGGCTCGACTCGCTCGTGCCGGCCACGACGCTGCTCGCAGCCGTACCGTACTTCTGGCTCGCGCTCATCCTGGTGTACTTCCTGGCGTCGACGCTCGGGCTGTTCCCCTCGCAGGGCGGGTACGACGTCGTGCTGACCCCGGGCTGGAACATGGAGTTCATCGGGTCGGCGGTCTATTACGGTTTTCTTCCTGCTCTGACGATCGTGATCGCGTCGCTCGGCGGATGGCTGCTGGGCATGCGGAACATGATGGTCTCGACGCTGTCGGAGGACTACGTCCTCACCGCGCAGGCGAAGGGCCTCTCCGACGCGAAGATCCTGCGCGGCTACGCGGCGCGGAATGCCGTGCTGCCATCGATCGCAGGCTTTGCGATCTCGCTCGGCTTCGTCGTCAGCGGATCCGTGGTCACCGAGCAGGTGTTCTCCTACCCCGGCATCGGATCGAAGCTCCTATCGGCGGTGACGAACAACGACTACGCGCTCATGCAGGGGCTGTTCCTGTTCATCACCCTCGCGGTGCTCGGCGCCAACCTCGTCGTCGACATGTTCTACGGCCTCATCGATCCCCGCACACGGGCAAGGAGCTGAACCGCATGACGAATCTCGTACCCGGCGTGGAGCCCGCGCCCCTCGACGCCACGCACACCATCCTCACCCGGCAGCAGAAGCCGACGAAGGTACCGTCGCCGCTGCGGCAGATGCTGCCGACGCTGACACCGTGGCTCGCCATCGGGCTCCTTCTGCTCGTCGGCATCGCCCTGTTCGGGCTCATCGGTCCGCTGCTCGTCGGCGACCCCGCCGCGATCCGTAACATCGGCCTCACGCCGCCCAGCGCCGAGTTCCCGCTCGGCACGACGCAAACGGGCCAGGACGTGCTCGCCCAGCTCGCCGTCGCAACGCGCGGATCCCTCGAGATCGGCCTCATCGTGGGCCTGCTCGCGACCGTCATCTCGGCGTTCTTCGGCATCCTCGGTGCCTATATCGGCGGCTTCGCCGACGAGGCGTTCTCGCTGATCTCGAACGTGTTCCTCGTCATCCCCGGCCTGCCGCTCGTCATCGTCATCTCCGGCTTCGTGCCGGCGGAGGCGCGCGGGCTGTGGACCATCGCGATCGTCCTCGCGATCACGAGCTGGGCCGGATCCGCGCGGGTGCTCCGCGCGCAGACTCTGTCGATCCGCAACCGCGACTACGTCGCGGCGTCGCGGGTCGCGGGGGAGCGGGCCTGGCGCGTCATCGTCGTCGAGATCCTGCCGAACCTCCTGCCCGTGCTCGCGTCGCAGTTCGTCTTCGCCGTGATCGCCGCGATCCTCGGCGAGGCGGGCCTGAGCTTCCTCGGCCTCGGCGCCTCGAACTCGTCGACGCTCGGCACGATGTTGTTCTATGCGCAGAACGGATTCGCGCTGTCGCTCGGCGCCTGGTGGTGGTTCGTGCCGCCGGGCCTGCTCATCGCGCTGTTCGGCATGGGCCTGTCGCTCGTGAACTTCTCGATCGACGAGATCATCAACCCCAAGCTCAAGACGGTGCGTCTGCACGCCCGCCGCGAGCGACGCGCGAAGCGCGAGGCCCGCAGAAAGGAGCGCCGCCGATGAGCGAGCTGACCGCACGCCGCCCGGTGCTGACGATCGAGAACCTCTCCGTCGTCTACGAGGCGGACATCCCTGTCACGGCCGTGAAGGGCGCGTCGTTCCAGCTGGCGGCCGGTGAGATCCTCGGCCTCGCGGGCGAGTCCGGCTGCGGCAAGACGACCCTCGCTTACGCCGTCAACCGGCTGCACAAGCCGCCGGCCCGCATCGCGAGCGGATCCATCACGTTCCACGACGCGGGCGGGCGGGACATCGACCTGCTCGCGCTCGAATCGGAACAGCTGCGCGCGTTCCGCTGGGCGCAGCTGTCGATGGTGTTCCAGGGCGCGATGAACGCGCTGAACCCCGTGATCACGATCCGCGCCCAGCTCGAGGACGTGCTGAAGACGCATCGTCCGGGCATGAGCAAGACCCAGCGTCGCGAGCGCGCGGCGGACGTTCTGCGCCGGGTGGGCGTGGATCCGGACCGCCTCCGCTCCTATCCGCACGAGCTTTCGGGCGGCATGCGCCAGCGCGTGATGATCGCGATGGCGATGATCCTCGAACCGCAGGTGATGATCATGGACGAGCCCACGACGGCGCTCGACGTGGTGGTCCAGCGTGACATCCTGCGGGAGATCGTGCGCTTGCGCGACGAGCTCGGCTTCGCCGTGATCTTCATCACGCACGACCTGCCGTTGCTGCTCGAGATCAGCGACCGCATCGCCGTGATGCTGCGCGGGGAGATCGTCGAGCTGGGAGACGCGACCACGATGTACCGCGAGCCGAAGCACGAGTACACGAAGAAGCTGCTGGGGTCGTTCCCGAGCCTCAGCGGATCCCGCGGGGCCTTCATCCGCACCGGAATCGACGAGGGGGAGGCCTCATGACCAGCGTGCACGTCACCGATCTGGTGAAGGAGTTCACGGTGCGAAAAGGCATCGGGCGCAGCCGCTTCCGCGCGGTCGACCGCGTCTCGTTCGACCTCGAGCCCGGCCGCACGGTCGCGCTCGTGGGCGAGTCGGGATCCGGGAAATCGACGATCGCACGGATCCTGTCGAAGCTCGAGCACCCCACGTCGGGACGGATCGAGGTGACGGGCGACGACGGCGCCGAGGTCGCGAGACGCGACTACCGGAAGAACCTGCAGATGGTGTTCCAGGATCCGTTCGCGTCGCTGAACCCGTTCCATTCGATCGCGCACCACATCGCGCGGCCGCTGAAGGTGCACGGGCGCACGCGCGGATCCGCGGAGACCTACGCCAAGGTCGTGGAGATGCTGGGTCGCGTGGGGCTCGATGAGTCTTTCGCCGCTCGTCGCCCGCACGAGCTCTCAGGAGGCCAGCGGCAGCGCGTCGCGATTGCCCGCGCGCTCGCGCCGGGCGCCCAGGTGGTGCTCGCGGACGAGCCCGTGTCGATGCTCGACGTGTCGATCCGCCTCGACGTGCTGAATCTCATGGGCCGGCTCCAGCGCGAGGACGACCTGGCCGTGCTCTACATCACGCACGACCTCGCCACCGCCCGGCACTTCTCCGACGAGATCCTCGTGCTCTACAAGGGGCGCGTCGTCGAGAGGGGGCCGTCGGATGCCGTGATCCTGGATCCGCGCCACGACTACACCCGGCTGCTCGCCTCGAGCGCGCCCGACCCCGAGCGGGTCGGAAAGGTCGTGAGCGGCGAGGCCGTCACGGACCGCTCGAGGCTCGACAACTCGCGCTGCTTCAACCACTTCACCGGCGCATGGGAGGAGGCCGAGGCGCGCGTCTCGGCCTGAGCGGTCGCGGAAGAGGGGGAGCCGCGGCTCCCCCTCTTCCGCGTGCCTCAGACCGCGCGGATCTCGAGCACGCGGGCGCTCGGCTCGATCGTCGGGGCCGTGACGGTCAGCACCGCGGTCTCCGCGTCCCAGCTCCATGCCCAGCCGCCGGCGTCGGCGGGGAAGAGCGGGGCGACCTCGACGTCTCGCCCGGCCGCCCAAGGCAGCCGCAAGCCCGCCGCGGCTTCGCCCGCGCGACGCCAGACGGAGACGTAGGCGTGGTCGCCCGAGTGCAGGCCGAGGCACGTCCAATCGGCGTCCCATGCAGGCAGGCCGAGCGGCCAGATCGGCAGCCGGTCGCGGATGTCGGTCAGCACGACCCGGTGCGCTGCGACGGCTTCTCGCACGGCGGCGACCTCGTCGGGCGCCATGCGGTTGAGATAGCCCGAGAGGTACATGCGTCCGAGCACGCCGTTCACGAGGCAGAAGGTGCGCAGCTCGTCGCTCATGCCGGCCTGAGGATAGGCCCAGTTGCCGGCCTGCTCCGGCAGGATCGCCGCGGGGGCAGCGGCCGCAATGGCCGCGTAGCGGATCGGGTTCTGCTGATCGGAGGTCGACTGCATGTGCAGACGCGACAGCATCGCGTAGTCCATGCGCATCGCGCCCGACGCGCACGCCTCGATGATGAGCTCGGGGTGGCGCGCCTGGACGCCGTCGATCCAATCCACGAGCGCGTGGGCGTGCTCGAACAGCCCCTGACCGGGCGCGAGGCCGTAGAGGTCGGATCCGGGGCCGGTCATGGTGTTCTCGTCCATCTTGACGAACCCGACGCCGTACTCGTTCACGAGCCGGTCGATGACGGCGTCGAGATGTGCGCGAGCGGCGGGATGGCGGAGGTCGAGCAGGTGGCGGCCGTGCTCGGCGATGCGCACGCCGGCACGCTGGAAGAACGCGTCGTCGGGCAGCCTCTCGGCGAGCGGGGAGCGCACGCCGATGACCTCGGGTTCGAGCCAGAGGCCCGGAACCATTCCGCGCTCGCGGATCCGGCCCGTCGCCTCCTCGATGCCGCCGGGGAAGCGCGTGGCGGACGGCAGCCATTCGCCGACGCCGTCCCACCAGCTACCGTCGGCGTACCAGCCGGCGTCGATGCAGAAGATGTCCGCGCCGGCCTCCGCCGCGGCATCGATGAGGGGGAGGAGCTTCTCGGTCGTGGGGTCGCCCATCAGCGTGTTCATGTAGTCGTTGAACACGACCGGCAACGCCGCATCGGCTCGGCGAGGAAGGCGAATCGCGCGGCGTTGCAGAGCCAGCGCGCGCAGAGCGTCGTCGACGCCGCCCTGCGCGACCGCGAGCGAGACCGGGACGGTGCGGAATGATCCGCCCTCCGTCAGCCGCACGCTCCACTGGTGCTCCTGATCGGTCGGGCCCGTCAGCAGCAGGTAGGCGCCGCGCCCGGTCTCACCGATCTCGGCCGTCCACGGGCCGTTGTGCTCTATCTGCCACGCGAGGGCGTAGGAGGAGTCCTTCGCCGCGATCGCGCCCGCGGGCACCTGCTCGCCGCTGGACCAGGAGCCCCGGTTGCCGAGGGCGAGGCGGGTACGCGGCGGCTGATGGTTGTGCGCGGCGCGATCCACGTCGACGAGGCCCGCATCGCGAAGCGGCGAGATGTGCCAGCGGTTCTCGGCGATCCAGTCGTTGTCCGCGCGAGCGAGGACGAGGTCGTCGACCGTCAGCGCGCCGGCATCGGCGAGAAACGACCCCGTCGCGACACTCGTCACGGCGTCGATCACCAGGTCGCCCGCGACCTCGATCTCGGTCCACGCGCGCACCGCCGGCGCGGACTCGTGCGCCTCGAAGACGCTGGCCGTGCGGATGCCTCGCGACGGATCCTCCTGTACGACGCGCAGCCTGTGCCATGGGCCGTCGACGTTCTGCTCGTGGGACGCGTAGCGCAGGTCCGCACCGATGAGGGTGTCGACGCGGCGGAAGCTGCCGGGGAAGCGGCCGTGCCCGAGGGCGGTCATCTCGACGAGCGGCTGCGCGGGTGCCGACGCATCGGGCGCGGGTGTATCGGCGGGGCGAAGCGACGTGATCGCGACGGGCGCGGCCGCGGCGATCGCCAGGTCGAGCGCGACGTGCGGTGATCGCCAGGAGAGCAGGGATGGGGAATCGGGCATCGGGATCCTCTTCGATCTCGGGGAGCGGCTCCGGCGGATTCGGCCGGACGATGACATCCTGGCAAGCGGGACACCCCGCCTCCAGGGGATTAAGTTTAGTAAGGTGACAAAGATGCTCGATGAGAACGAGGCCGGCGCGCCGGTCGACATCGCCTCCCTCGCTCCCGCCGTGAAGGCCGCGCTGCTCGAGGTGCTGATCCACGGCGAGCTCCCGCGGGCCGAGATCGCACGCCGCCTGCACCTGTCGCGGGCGAGCCTCACGCGCATCACCCGCATCCTCGTGGACGGCGGCCTGCTGTCGGAGGGCGGGACGCGTCTCATGGCGCAGACGGGACGCCCGTCGGAGATGCTGCGGCTGCGCGCCGAGGCACGCCATGTGCTCGGTATCAAGCTCACGGGGGACGGCCTCTTCGCCGTCGTCACCGACCTCGCCGCGACCGCCATCGCGAGCGTCGAGCGCCCCCTGCTCTCCACCGATCCCGAGGCGGTCGTCTCGGAGATCGCCGACGTCGCGGCGGGCTTTCGTGCCGATTTCCCTGACATCGTGGCGGTGGGCGTCGCGCTCGCCGGCCGCGTCCATCAGCGCGGCGACGGCCCGTTCGTCGAGATCTCGGAATGGCTCGATTGGCACGACGTGCCGCTCGGCGCCATGGTGCGTGACGCCGTCGGCCTGCCCTGCGCCGTCGAGAACGACGTCAGTGCGCTGACGGCGACGGAGCACTGGTTCGGCGCGGGCACGGGCGTCGACGACATGGCGCTCATCACGGTCGGCGTCGGCATCGGTTGCGGCTTGGTGCTGAACGGGAGTCCGGTCGAGGGAGCGCATGCTCGTGCGGGGCTCGTGAGCCATACGATCGTGGACGAGGCGGGCCCCTACTGCGGGCTCGGGCATCGCGGATGCGTCGCGAGCCTGCTCACCAGCGGCGCGATCGTCGGCGCCTACCGCACGGTCGGCATCGACTATGCCGGCGTCGTGGCGGCGGCCCGGGAGGGCGACCCCGTCGCGCGGGCGATCTTCGACGATGCGGGCCGGGCACTCGGGGTGCTCATCGCCGCCGTCGCGAACCTCGTGGATCCGCAGAAAATCGTGGTGTCGGGCGATGGCATCGCTGTGGTTGAGCTCGGAGGTGATTCCATGCGCGCCGAACTTGCGCGTCGTCTGGACGGTGGTGCCGCGCCCGTCGATATCGACGTGCGCACGTGGGACTTCTCGGAGTGGGCCCGCGCCGGTGCCGGCATCGCGATTCGGAGCATGCTCTCCTGACATTGTTTCGCATGTTGACAAAGTAGCGCGGGTTCGGAATGCTGGAACCGAGGCGAAGCTGCCTCGGAGACGGAGACAACCCCATGCACAGCCGATCGCGCGCGCGCCGCGACGTCGTCCGATTCCATTCCGCGGGAAGCGGGATCATCGCGGCCTTCCCCGAGGACGGGCTTCCCGAGATCCTTCACTGGGGAGCGGATCCGGGGCCGCAGGCACCCGAGGCGCTCGTCGCGCTCGACGACGCGCATCGCCGAGGTCGTTCCAACAGCGCGCTGGACGCCGACTGGCCGCTGACGATCCTTCCCACGGAGCGCGACGGGTGGCAGGGGCGGCCCGCGCTCGCGGGGTCCGCCGGTGGGGCGCCGCTGTTTCCGGGCTGGACGGTGCGGCACCTCGACCGCGACGACTCCGGCTTCTCCCTCGTCGCCGAGGCCGACGGGCTGGTCCTCCGCAGCGAGGTCCGCTTCGCCGCCGCGGGCGTTCTCCGCGTCGCCCACAGTCTCGAGAACACGGGCGACGCGCCGGTATCGGTCGCTGCGCTCGAGGCGACCCTGCCCGTTCCGGCTCGCGCGAGCGACATGCTCGACTTCGGCGGCCGGTGGATCCGCGAGCGCGCTCCGCAGCGCCGCCCCGCAATGATGGGATCCTACGCCCGCGAATCGCGCCGCGGCCGTAGCGGGCACGATGCCCCGTTGCTGACGATCCTCGGCGAGCCGGGCTTCGCGGACCGACGCGGCGAGCTGTGGGGCGTGCACCTCGCGTGGGGCAGCGACAGCGTGCACCGTGTCGACCGCATGCCGGAGGGGCCCTGCGTGCTCGGTGCCGGCGAGCTGTTGCGGCCGGAGGAGATCGTGCTCGCCACGGGGGAGCGCTTCGACGCCCCCGAGGCGCTGTTCGTGTGGAGCGACGCGGGACTCGACGGTCTGTCGTCGCGGCTGCACTCCTTCGTGCGCGCCCGCGAGGCGCACCCGCGCTCGCCGCGGCCCGTCATGCTCAACACCTGGGAGGCGGTGTACTTCCGGCACACGCTGCAGCCGCTCGTCGACCTCGCCGACGCCGCCGCGGCGGCCGGTGTGGAACGCTTCGTGCTCGACGACGGCTGGTTCCTCGGCAGGCGCTCCGACGACGCCGCCCTCGGCGACTGGATCGTGGATCCGGAGGTCTGGCCCGAGGGTCTGCACCCCATCGTGGACCACGTCACGGGCCTCGGCATGGGCTTCGGTCTCTGGGTCGAGCCCGAGGCGATCAGTCCCGACTCGGAGCTGGCACGCGCCCACCCCGACTGGGTGCTGGGCCCGGCCGACCACGCGCCGCGCACATGGCGGGACGAGCAGGTGCTCGACCTCGCCCGTCCCGAGGCGTACGCGTACATCCTCGAGCGCCTCGACGCCCTGCTGACGGAGTACCCGATCGAGTTCCTCAAATGGGATCAGAACCGCGACCTGCTCGAGGCGGTGCATGCGGGCCGTGCCGGCGTTGACGCGCAGACGCGAGCGCTCTACCGGCTACTCGATGAGCTCCGCGAGCGACACCCCGGCGTCGAGATCGAGTCGTGCGCCTCGGGCGGCGGGCGCATCGACCTCGGGATCCTCGCGCACACCGATCGCGTGTGGGCCTCCGACACGAACGACCCCCTGGAGCGCTCGCGCATCCAGCGCTGGACCGAACTGCTCGTGCCTCCCGAGCTCATCGGCAGTCACGTCGGTGCCGCGGTGTCGCATACGACGAACCGTTGGACGGAGCTGCGCTTCCGCATGGCGATGACTCTGTTCGCCTCGGCGGGCATCGAGACCGACATCACCCGCTTCACCGACGAGGAACGCGAGCAGCTGGCGGCCTGGATCGCGGAGTACAAGCGGCTGCGCCCCCTCGTTCACACGGGCGAGCTCGTACACGACGCGACCGCTGACGGGGGATCGCAGCTCACGGGGTCCGTGTCAGCCGATCGTCGCTGGGCGCTCTACCGCCTCGTGCGGGAGGAGACCTCGGAATGGGCCGTGCCGCCCGCGCTCACGCTGCCGGGCCTCGAGCCGGCGTTCGAGTACCGGGTGCGCGTGCTCGAGGGGCTCTCGGCCGAGCGCACGCGCGACATCGACCCGGCGCCGTGGCTCGCCGCCGGCGGCACCCGACTGACGGGCGCGCTGCTCGGGACCGTCGGCCTGCGCGCACCGCTGCTGGCGCCCGGATCCGCGCTCGTCATCGAGGTTACGGCGGTCTGACCCCGCGCACGCGAAAGCCCCCGCCTCGGCGGGGGCTTTCGCGAAGCGTACGCGGTATCAGCCGGCGCGGCGAGCGCGGGCTGCGCGGCGCTTCAGCGCGCGGCGCTCATCCTCGCTGAGCCCGCCCCAGACGCCCGAGTCCTGGCCGGTCTCGAGGGCGTACTGCAGGCACACCTCGGTAACGGTGCATCGGGCGCAGACCGACTTGGCCTTCTCGATCTGGTCGACGGCGGGGCCGGTGTTTCCGACGGGGAAGAACAGCTCCGGGTCAACGGTGAGGCAAGCGGCCTTGTCACGCCAATCCATGCGGGGGCTCCTAAAGCGTAGTGGTGGGGTTCGTTTTGCGGGGATCAGCTCGGCTCAAGTAAGGTCTGACTAAGCTGGATGTGTACGCGACGTTTCGTCGCGCACCCCACCACGCTGTGGGAAACACACCGTTAACAATTGTCGTACAGGCGATGGTCTGGATCAAGGGTTTTTGGAAATATCCAGGAACTCTTCTTATGACGCCTGTGGGAGAGACTCGATGAGCGCCGAATCCGCCGTCCGTACGCCCGCCACCCGTATCGCCTCCGCGCTCCTTGCGCTCGAGGCGCTCGTGCTCGTGCTTCTGACGGGGTGGCAGATCGTCGAGATGATCGCGGGAGAGGCGACCTCGGTGACGACGTCGATCGCCCTCATCGTGCTGACCGTCATCGCCGCCGTCGGCGTCGCGGCGTTCGCCTTCGCCGTGTGGACGGGCAGGTCCTGGGGTCGCTCGGGCGGCATCGTCGCCCAGGTCCTCATCGTCGCGATAGCGATCGGGTCCGTGCAGGGCGGTGCGGGCCACTGGGGGATCGCGCTGGCGCTCGCCGTGCCCGCGGTCGTGACCTTCGTCGCGCTGATCGGCTCGGCGCGAGGCGCCGCGCCGCGTCAGGCCTCAGAAGACTAGGTAGAGGGCGCCCACGAGCGTCAGCACGACGACGATCGTCTCGAAGGTCTTCTGCGAGAGCCGCTTGATGATGTAGCGGCCGATGGCCGCGCCGACCAGCACGGGCACGACGAGGATGAGATCGATCCAGAGCGTCGGCACGGTGATGATGCCGAGGCCGATCGAGATCGGCAGCTTCACGAGGTTGATGATTGCGAAGAACCACGCGGCTGTGCCGAGGAACGTGTTGACCGAGAATCTCGACGCGAGGAAGTACATCGACATCGGCGGGCCGCCCGCGTTCGCGACCATCGTCGTGAACCCGCCGAGCGAGCCGTACGCGATCGCGGATCCGCGGCCCGGCTTCACTTCGGCGCCGCGCCGTCGCCAGAGGGTCAGCAGCACGACGAAGATCAGCAGGATGCCGATCGAGCGCTTGACCCACGTATCGCCCACGAGCGCGAGGAAGATCGCGCCGAGAGCCAGGCCGGCTATGACGGATGGGGCGAGGCGGACGATGGCCTTCCAATCCGCGTGGCGGCGATAGAGCGACAGCGCCATGACATCGCCGAGGATCAGCAGGAGCAGCATCGCTCCGGTCGATTCTTTGGCGGGCAGGGCCGCCGCGAAGAGCGCGATGCCCAGGGTGTTCGCGCCCGGCAGCCCCGTCTTCGAGACGCCGACGACCATGGCACCGACGACGAGGCCCGCCCAGGCGAGGGCGCTGAGAGAAGGGATGTCCACGGGGAACCACGCTAGCGGGTGGATCCCCGTGGAGCGTATTCAGGGGACGATGATGACCTTGCCCTGCGCGCCGTTCTCGTTCGCGTCCTGCGCGGCCGCCGCCTCGTCGAGCGAGAACGTCGGCCCGATCTCGACGTCGAAGTACTCGGTCGCGATGAGCGCGAGCGCGATCGGCAGCGCCTCCGCGCGCCACGTCTGCTGCTGCGGCGTCAGCGGCGTCGCGGATCCGCCCGAGAAGGCGCGCAGACCCATCTCGTCGGCCTTCGCGCCCAGCACGATCGTCGCGATGCGGTTCTTGTCCTCGAGCAGTTCGAGCGAGGTCTCGAGCACGCCGTCGGCGCCCGCGCAGTCGAGAATCGCGGTGACGCCGTCGGGCGCGATCTCGAGCACGCGTCCGGTGAGGCCGTCGCCGTAACGCACGGGCTCCGCGCCGAGGTCGCCGACGCGCTGGGCGCGGGCGTCGCTCGTTGTCGCGATGACACGCGCGCCCGTGAGCACGGCGAACTGGATCGCGGCCTGGCCGACGGATCCGGAGCCGCCGTGGATGAGGAGCGTGTCGTCCTCGCGGACGCCGAGCGAACGGATTGCCTGATAGGCGGTGCCCGCCGGGATGCCGAGCGCCGCGCCCTGGGCGGCGGAGACGCCCGCGGGGCGCAGGTGCGCGTTCTCAGCCTTGACGGCGACCTCGGTCGCGTAGGCGCCCGACGCACCCGTGAAAGCGACGGGATCGCCGACGCGGAAGCCATCAACACCCTCGCCGACGGCCGTGACGGTTCCTGCTCCGTCGGACCCGGTGCGCCAGGGGCCGTTGCCCGAGAGGGGGCGGATGCCGCTGCGGAGCTTGCGCTCGATCGGGTTCACCCCGATCGCCTCGACGGCGACGACGATCTGTCCGGCCTTCGGGGTCGGATCCTCCACGGTCACGACCTCGAGCACCTCGCTGCCGCCGAACTTCGAAAACTGCACAACCTGAGCCATGGCTCCACGTTATCGCGCTGCCCGGCGTCGGCGCGCGATTCCACGATTCTCCGACAACTCCACGAATCTCCCACAACTCCTACGCTCACGCGTGGAGAAATGTGGGAGATTCGTGGAGTCGTGGGAGAAAAGGAGAATCAGAGGCGGGCGCGGTACGCGGCGCGGGCCGGAGTCGTGCCGGGCTCGAGCTCCGCGAGGATCCGCGGCGACCATGCCGGGCGCTCGCCCGTCAGGGAGAACGTAGCCTGGGTCGCGGCGCCGAGGGCGACGTACTCGCCCGGATCCGGGATCACGACGGGCACGCCGAAGACCTCGCCCGCGATCTGTTGCACGGCAGGGCTCTGCGCCGCACCGCCGGTGAGGAGGACGCGCTTGGCGTCGACGCCGAGCGCGCGCATGGCGTCGAGGCCCTCCGCGAGCGAGCACAGGACGCCCTCGATAGCGGCACGAGCGAGGTTCTCGCGGGTCGTCGAGGCGAGCGTCATGCCGAAGAGCGTGGCGGTTGCGTCGGGACGGTTGGGGGTGCGCTCGCCCTCGAACCAGGGCTGGAGGACCAGGCCGGCGGATCCAGGATCCGCGGCGAGCGCAAGGCGGGAGAGCTCGGCATGGTCGACGCCGAGAAGTGCGGCGACCTGATCGAGCACGCGGGCCGCGTTGAGGACGGTCACGATCGGCAGGTAGCCGCCGGCCGCATCGGCGAAGCCGGCGACCGTGCCGCTGGTGTCGCGCACGGGATCCGTCGCGACCGCGAAAACGGTGCCGCTCGTGCCGATCGAGACACCGATGTCGCCCGCGACGGCGCCCATGCCGAGAGCGGCGCCGGCGTTGTCGCCCGCACCGGGCGCGACGCGCCGCCCGCTGTTGTCGATGACCGATTCCGCGGGTCCGAGCACGCGCGGCAGGATCACGTCGGCGGCATCGCGGCGGAGCGCGATCCCGAGGAGCTCTCGGTCGTACTCGTTCCGCGAGGAGTCGAAGTAGCCGGTGCCGGACGCATCGGAACGGTCGGTGACCAGCTCGCTCAGCACGGGGCCGAGCTCGCTTTCGCCCGCGGGGCCGTATCCGCGCAGGCGCCACGTCAGCCAGTCATGCGGAAGCGCCACGGCCGCGACGCGGGCGGCGTTCTCCGGCTCGTTGTCGGCGAGCCAGCGGAGTTTGGTGACGGTGAACGAGGCGACCGGAACGACGCCGGTGCGCTCGGCGAAGTCGGCAGCGCCGACCTCGTTCGTGAGGTCCGCGGCGGCTCCTGCGGAACGAGTGTCGTTCCACAGGAGCGCGTCGCGGATGATCCGGCCGTCGGCGTCGAGCGCCACGAGCCCGTGCTGCTGACCCGCGATCGACCACGCGTCGACATCGTCGATGCCGCCCGCATTATCGATCGCCTCGCCGAGGGCGCGCCACCAGTGGGCCGGGTCGACCTCGGATCCGTCGGGATGCGAGGCACGCCCCGAACGCACGACCGCGCCGGTTTCGGTGTCGAGGATGAGAATCTTGCAGCTTTGCGTCGAAGAGTCGACGCCGGCGACCAGTGTCATGTACCTAGTTTCTCAGCAAAGAGCTCTCAGCCGCGCGCGCCGAGCAGGTGCTCGGTGGCGAGCTGCTGCAGCTTGACGAAACCGAAGCCCTTGGCGCCGAAGTAGGCGTTCGGGTCGAAGTCCTCGTAGGCCGAACGGTCGGCGAGGAAGTCGTCGTAGCTCTCGCCCGGGTTCAGCGTGGGCTCGCTGAGCTCGTCGACCTTCGCGGCGGCAAGCGCCTCCTGCACCTCGGGGTCGGCGCGGAAGGCATCGGCGCGCTCCTTCAGGAGGAGGTAGTTACGCATGTTGGCCGAGACCGAGTCCCAGATGCCGTTCTCGTCCTCGGTGCGGCTCGGCTTGTAGTCGAAGTGACGCGGGCCGTCGTAAGCCGGGCCACCCTGCGGGGCGCCGTGCTCCAGGAGGTCGACGAGCGAGAAGGCGTTGTACAGATCGCCGTGCCCGAAGACGAGGTCCTGGTCGTACTTGATGCCGCGCTGGCCGTTGAGGTCGATGTGGAAGAGCTTGCCATGGTAGAGCGCCTGGGCGATACCGGCGGTGAAGTTCAGACCCGCCATCTGCTCGTGGCCGACCTCGGGGTTCACACCGAACAGCTCGGGGCGCTCGAGCGAGTCGGCGAAGGCGATGGCGTGGCCGAGCGTCGGCAGCAGGATGTCGCCGCGGGGCTCGTTCGGCTTCGGCTCGATTGCGAAGCGGATGTCATAGCCCTTGTCGGTGACGTAGTCGGCGAGCAGGTTGACGGCCTCGCGGTAGCGCTCGAGCGCCGCCTGCACGTCCTTCGCCGAGTCGTACTCGGCGCCCTCGCGGCCGCCCCACATGACGAAGGTCTTCGCGCCGAGCTCGGCGCCGAGGTCGAGCTGGCGGAACACCTTGCGCAGCGCGTAGCGACGCACCTGACGGTCGTTCGACGTGAAGCCGCCGTCCTTGAAGACGGGTGCGCTGAAGAGGTTCGTGGTGACCATCGGTACGACGATGCCGGTGTCGGCCATGGCGCCCTTGAGTCGGTCGATCTGCTTCTGACGCTCGGCGTCGGTCGAGCCGAAGGCGAAGAGGTCGTCGTCGTGGAAGGTCAGGCCGTATGCGCCGAGCTCGGCGAGCTTCTCGACAGCGTGCACGACGTCAAGCGCCGGACGGGTGGGTCCGCCGAAGGGGTCGGTGCCGTTGTAGCCGATGGTCCAGAGACCGAACGAGAAACGGTCGGCCTTGGTGGGGGTGAGGGACATGGATGTCCTGCCTTTCAGCATCGTTGGTGAAATGTTGTTAGTGAGAACGTATCACGTCATTGGGACTGTGGCAACGGGATTCTCTGGTCGAGGAGGGTCCGGCGAACCGGGACTGCGGATCGTGCGAGCGGCAGGCGGTCATGCGCCCGCGGTCGCGCGGACGATGTCGAGCTCGGCGACGCGGGCGGCACCGGTCAGACACAGGCGCACCTCGGTCACGCCTTCGACCGCCGCCGTGACCGGTGCGATCACCGAGACCCAGCCGTAGCGATCGGTCTCCGGGACCGGAACCGCGTCGATGAGCGCGACCCACTCGTCGCCCGAGCGGGCCTCGGCGCGGACGGTCGCGGGCGCCGCCGACGGCAGTGCCCGGCGCGCTACCTCGAGTCGGATCGACGTGGCGTCCGTCAGGTCGATGCGGTCGTAACGGGCCCAGCCCTCGTCGCGTGTCGCCGCGACCTCGATGCTCTGACCGTGCTCGCGCGTGCGGTCGGAGGTGGTCACGTTGTCGCGAGCATGGAACGCCGACGCGTCGATGAGGGAGGACTCGCGGGCGCCGGGCGTCTCTCCCGTCACCTCGAGAGGCGTCGAGACAGTGAGGTCGGACGCCGAGCGCCCTGAGCGCAGCTCGTACGATCCGGGCTGCACCCGGAACGCGTGATCGGCGGCGTCCCACACCGCCAGCACGCCCGGATCGAGGTCGACCTCGACGGTGCGGCGCTCGCCGGGGGCGAGGTCTACACGCGTCCACCCCGCGAGGCGGGTGCGCGGCGCGGGCACCGGAAGCGCGGGCGCCGTCGCGTAGACGGCGACGAGCTCGTTCGCGGGGCGCTCGCCCGTGTTGGCGACGGTGATGCACGCGACGAGGGATCCGCCGGCACCCGCGGGGCGGGCCGCTGTGTGCGCAGTCGTGAGCGCGGGCGCCTCGATCGACGATGCGGAGAGCTCGATGCCCTCGTAGGTCACGGCTGAGTACGACAGGCCATGGCCGAGGCCATAAGCCGGGGTGGCTCCGGAGTAGCGGTACGTCATGCGCGAGCCGACGACGTCGTAGTCGAACAGGTCGCCCGCATCGCTCTCATCGGCCCACCAGGTCTGCGGCAGGCGTCCTTCCGGCTCGCGGTCGCCGCTCAGCACGTCGACGAGACCGTGGCCGAGCTCCTGTCCGCCGTGGCTCAGCCAGACGACGGCGTTCGCGTCGGCGACGAGCTCGCCGATCGCGTAGGGGTAGCTCGACACGATCGCGAGGATCGCGGATTCGGCGCCCGCCGCCGCGACGTGCAATAGCTCGCGGGATCCCGCCGCGAGGAGCATGTCGGGGCGGTCCTCCGTTTCGCGGCCCGCGACGTGCGGGTCGTTGCCGACCGCCACGATCGCGATGTCCACTCCCGCGACGGCCTCCCGCACCGAGGCCAGGCCGTCGCGCACGACCTCGACGTCGAAGACATCGGCGGTCTTCTCGCTGCCGTCGGCGACGAGCGCGAGGGTGTCGCGTTGCACGCGCAGCCAACCCCGGGATCCGAGGTGCTGGATGCGCACGCCGCCGTCGGTCTCGTGGAAGCGGAAGGTCTCCTGCGCGACCCATTCGCCGATGCGCACCGAGTCGGCACGGAGGAAGCGCCCGGCACCGGTGGCGAGCAGGCCGCTCGCGACCGAGCGCAGCGACGACGTGTCGTCGCCCCAGCCCTCGCGGTCGAACTCCGTCGCCGAGGTGCGCTTCGGTGACGTCGCCGCGATGGCGGAGCCGTCCGTCGCGACCTCGAGGAAGCGGCCGTGGGTGCGCGAGCGGAGCGCGATGCGGTCGGCGCCCGTGGCGACGCGCACGTCGGCGTGCGGGTAGCGTTCGCGCACGGCGTCGGAGATGAGGCTCTTGTACGGCGGCGTGCCGGAGTACCAGTCGTGCACCAGATGCTCGGCGAACGGGCCGACGATCGCAATCGTGTGGGGCTCACCGAGGGGAAGCGCCCCATCGTTCTCGAGCATGACCACCGAGCGGGCGACGGCGTCGCGTGCGAGCGCCCGGTGCGCGGGGATGTCGATCTGGTCGGCGGCGATGCCGTACGGATCCTCGTTCGTGAGCTCCCCCGTGCGCGCGCGCAGGAGCAGCAGATTGCGCACGGCGCGGTCGATGTCGGTGATCTCGATATCGCCCGCCTCGAGCGCCGCGGTCACGCGCTCGATCGTCGGCGCGAAGGCCTCGCTGTTGTCGGTGAACGAGTCGAGGCCCGCCTTGAGCGCGGCGGCGTGCGAGGCCCGGTGCGACGGGAAATAGCACTGCTCGTCGACGAGGAAAGACGGCGCCTGGGCGTCCGAGACGTACGAAATTCCCTCGGGCGCGTGGTCGCGCAGGCGCTCGAGGAGCTCGCCCGACACGTGCGTCGGGCGGCCGTTGATCAGGTTGTACGAGGGCATCACCGCGCCCACGCAACCCGCCGCGACGGGGCCCGTGAAGGCCGGAAGCTCGTACTCGTTGAGCGCCTGGGGCGGCAGGTGCGAACTCGTCGTCGCGCGGTCGGTCTCGTTGCCGTACGCGAGAAAATGCTTGAGTGTCGGCACGGTCTTCCACACCGTCGGGTGGTCGCCGCGGAGGCCCGTCGCGTATCCGATCGCGAGCGCGGCCGTGAGATCCGGATCCTCCGAGTAGCCCTCCTCGCCGCGCCCCCACAACGGGTGGCGCAGCGTGTTGACGACGGGCGCCCACACGTTGAGGCTCAGTGCGGGATCCTGCGCGTGCTTGGCGCGCACCTCGGTCGCGACGGCGTCGCCGACCTTCGCGAGAAAGTCGGGGTCCCATGTCGCGGCGAGCCCGACGGGCTGGGGGAAGACGGTCGCCGTGCCAACCCAGCTCAGGCCGTGCAGGGCCTCGGTCCCGGTGTGAAAGGCGCGAAGGCCCAGCCGTTCGACGGCGGGCTGGTGCTGGTGCAGGAGCGCGATCTTCTCGTGGGTGCTCAGCTGCGAGAGCAGCTCCTCGACGACGGCTTGCGGAGACATGAAAGGGGAATCCTCACGGACGTTGGGAGGGAGTAATCGAATCGCTTCGATTCTGTTTCTGTCAGAGTATTGCGGATCATTCGCCGAAAAGCTACCTTGATGCGAAGCGCTTCGACATTGAGTTCGACGAGGCGCCGACGGGGACATGTCCCGCCTTCTCGGAGACCAAAGGAGACCTCCATGAGCACACTCGGAACTCGCCGTGCGATGGCACGGCGCACAACGGCGATGATCGGCGCGGTGGGAGCCGCCGCCCTCGTGCTGAGCGGTTGCGGCTCGCCGGACGAACAGGGCACGTCGGTCGCATCGAGCGACGGCGCGATCGAGGAAACATCGCTTCCCGCGTATGTTCCGATCGACGCGGTCGAGCCCGATTTTCCTGGCGTCGACGGCTCGCCGTCCGGCTACCTGGAGCTGCCGGATCCGCTCGTGAAGGGATTCGACTCGCCTCCCGGGTCGGGCGGCGAGTACACCGCGATGACGCCGCTGTGGGGAACGATCCCGCCCACGAGCGGCAATCAATACCTCGACGCCGTGAGCGAGGCGATGGGCACGACGATCGACTTCCAGATCAGCGATGGCAACACCTACGGCGACAAACTCGCCGCGGTGCTGGCATCGCCGAAGGACATGCCCGACTGGATCTCGATTCCCTCGTGGAACGTGCCGCCGCGCTTCGGCACCGGTGTCGACAAGCTGTTCGAGGACCTCACCCCGTACCTGGGCGGCGACGCGGCCAAAGACTACCCGTACCTCGCGAACATCCCGACCGACGCCTGGCGCGCGTGCTCGTGGAACGGCAAGCTCTATGGCATCCCGCAGCCGGCAGAGGGCAACCTCGGCAACTGGTTCTTCTACCGCGATGACCTCCTTCCCGACGCGGAGCTGCCGACCGACGCCGACGAGATGCTCGAGTTCGTCGAGCAGAACACCGCCGACGGGCACTACGGCACCGACGATCTCTGGAACATCGCGCAGATCATGTTCGCGGTTCCGGACAAGTGGGCGGTCGGCGACGACGGCAAGCTCGTCAGCAAGTTCGAGACACCCGAGTATCGCGCGGCCCTCGAATGGACCGCGACGCTCTTCGCGTCCGGAGCGGTGCACCCCGATGCGATCGCGGGCGACACGAGCGGTGCCCAGCAGCGCTTCGAGAGCGGACAGGTTCTCGTGACCGGCGGCGGCGTGGGCTACTACCACGAGGCGCTTACCCGCATGCGCGCCACGGATCCCGACTTCAGCATCAAGCTCATGCCTGTCTTCGCAGCCGACGGCGGCACCCCGGTGCTGTACAAGACCCCCGCAGCCGGCATCTGCTCCTACCTCAAGAAGACCGACGACGAGGCGCAGGTGAAGGAACTGCTGACGGCGGCGAACTTCATGGCCGCGCCGTTCGGCACGGAGGAATACCAGCTGCTGAACTACGGCGTCGAGGGCGTGCACTACACGCCCGGCGAGGGCGGCGTGCCGCAGCCGACCGAGCTGGCGCAGACCGAGATCCAGCCGACCTACATCTTCCTCGTGGGCGCGCCCATCGCGATCGCGAAGACGACGCTTCCGGACTACGTCGAGAACTACACGACCTGGATGGCCCAGAACGTCGAGTACCTCACGGAACCGCCGTTCTTCGGCCAGAACATCACGGAGCCCAGCCAGTACGCGTCGCTCGGCCAACCCTTCGAGGATCTCGCCTCCGACATCGCGCGCGGACGCAAGACGATCGACGACCTCGACAAGGCCATCGAGACCTGGAAGAGCTCGGGCGGCGAGGAGCTGCGCGCCTTCTATCAGGAGATCTACGACGGCGCGGAGCAGGGCGACTAGAGCGATGACCGCAACAGCGACACAGACGCTGACGACTTCCGGCCCGGACACCCCGGGTCGGAAGTCCGCGGCCACACCGAAACCCGCGCCCGGACGCAAGCTCAGCCTCCGACACCGGCTGCGGCGGGACGGCGCGCTCCTGCTGATGGTGCTCCCAGCCGTGGCGCTCCTGATCGTCTTCGCGTACGTGCCGATGCTCGGCAACGTGATCGCGTGGCTCGACTATTCGCCGTACGTCGGCATCATCGACAGCGTCTGGATCGGCTGGGACAACTTCGCCCGCGTCTTCCAGAACGCCACCTTCTGGCATGCCGTCGCCAACACCCTGACGATCACGGCCTTCCAGCTCGTCTTCTACTTCCCGATCCCGATCATCCTCGCGTTGCTGCTCAACAGCGTGTCGACCCCGTGGGTCCGCTCCACGATCCAGTCGATCGTCTACCTGCCGCACTTCTTCTCGTGGGTGCTCGTCGTGACGATCTTCCAGCAGATCTTCGGCGGGGCCGGCCTCCTGCACCGCGTGCTCGCGAACGCCGGTTTCGACGGCTTCGACCTGATGACGAACCCGGACACCTTCCTGGTGCTCATTACCTCGCAGGCCGTCTGGAAGGACGCAGGCTGGGGCATCATCATCTTCCTCGCGGCGCTCGGCACCGTGAACCCGGAGCAGTACGAGGCGGCCACGATGGACGGCGCGGGCAAGTGGGGCCGCATCTGGCACGTCACGCTTCCCGCGATCCGCCCGACGATCATCCTCCTGCTCATCTTGCGCCTGGGCGACGCGCTCACGGTCGGATTCGAGCAGCTCATCCTGCAGCGCGACGCCGTCGGCGCCGATGCGGCCGAGGTACTCGACACGTACGTCTACTACCAGGGCGTCATCAACGGCGATTGGGCCTTCGCCGCGGCCGCGGGCCTGGTGAAGGGCGTCGTCTCGCTGCTGCTCGTCCTGGGCGCGAACAAGCTCGCACACCTGTTCGGAGAAGACGGGGTCTACCGCAAATCATGAGTACACGCACCCACACCGAAAGTCTCACGGTGCCGCGCCGCACGCGCCGCCGTTCGTCGCCGAACCGACCCGCGTGGGAGGGGCCGCCGACCGTGCTGGGGCAGACCGGCAAGTCCGTCGCGCTGATTCTCGTGGCGCTCGCCGTGCTCTTCCCGCTCTACACGGTCGTGCTCACCTCCGTGTCGTCGAACGCCACCGTGAACGCGGCCGGCGGTATGGTCGTCGTGCCGGGCGAGATCACGTTCTCGGCCTATCGGCAGATCCTCTCAGGCGGCATCGTCACCCGCTCCGTCGTCGTGAGCGTGATCATCACGGCGGTCGGCACGATCCTCTCGACCGTCGTGTCGATCCTCGCCGCCTACGGCCTCTCGCGCCCGAACTCCCTGTTCCACCGCACCATCCTGTTCGTCTTCCTCATCACGATGTTCTTCGGTGCGGGCATGATTCCGATGTACCTCCTCGTGAGCGGTCTCGGCCTGATCGATAGCCTCTGGGCACTGATCCTGCCGGGTGCGGTTTCGGCGTTCAACGTCCTGATCCTGCGCTCGTTCTTCATGGGCATCAATCCGTCGATCACCGAGGCGGCGCGCATCGACGGCGCGGGCGACTGGCGCATCCTGTGGAAGATCGTGCTGCCCATGTCAGGCGCCGTCATCGCCGTCGTCGCGCTGTTCTACGGCGTCGGCTACTTCAACTCGTTCTTCAACGCGATGCTCTACATCAATGACAACGCGAAGTGGCCGCTGCAGCTCGTGCTGCGCTCCTACGTCCTCCAGGGCGTCACCCTGCCCGGCAGCGGTGCGGGCCAGGTCAACGTCGAGACAGGGGCCGTGACGGGCCTTCCGGTCAAGATGGCGATCATGGTGCTCGCGCTCGTGCCGATCCTCCTCGTCTACCCGTTCGTTCAGCGACACTTCACCAAGGGCGTCATCTTCGGCGCCATCAAGGGCTAAGCACTATGAAATTCACCGACGGCTACTGGCAGATGCGGCCCGGAGTCAGCATCCTGCAGCCGAAAGACGTCGAGACCGTCGAGCGCGACGGCGACGACCTCGTCATCCACGCGCCGACGGCACCGATCACCACGCGCGGGGCGACGCTCAACCGGCCGTCGCTCACGGTACGGCTGTCGAGCCCGATCGACGACGTCATCGGGGTCACGATCTCCCACCACCTGGGATCCGCCGACGCGGCACCGGACTTCCTCCTCGCTCGCGAGAGCCCGCGGGTCCGCATCGAGACCCCCGGATCCGGCGATGCCGTCTTCGCGTCGGGCAGGCTGGAAGCGCGGGTCGCGAGCGACGGGCCGTGGCGGCTCGACTTCGTCGCGGGCGGCCGGGTGCTCACGGGATCCGACGCCCGGAGCGTCGGCGTGCTCTCCACACCGGAGGGGCCGTTCGTGCGCGAGCAACTCGGGATGGGCGTGGGTGAGACGATCTACGGCCTCGGCGAGCGTTTCGGCGCGTTCGCGAAGAACGGGCAGAGCATCGACATCTGGAACGAGGATGGCGGCACCGCGTCGGAGCAGGCCTATAAGAACGTGCCGTTCTACCTGTCCGATGCCGGCTACGGACTCTTCGTCGATCACCCGGGCGCCGTCTCGTTCGAGATCGGATCCGAGGTCGTCTCGCGTGCGCAGTTCAGCGTGCCGGGTCAGGAACTGCGCTACTACGTCATCTACGGCGCGACTCCGAAGGACATCCTCGAGCGGTACACCGCGCTGACGGGTCGTCCGGGCGAGGTACCGGCGTGGACCTACGGCCTGTGGCTGTCGACGTCGTTCACGACCGACTACGACGAGGAGACGGTCACGAGCTTCATCGACGGCATGGCCGAGCGCGAGATCCCGCTGTCGGTGTTCCACTTCGACTGCTTCTGGATGCGAGCCTTCCACTGGTCCGACTTCGTGTGGGATCCCGCGATGTTCCCGGATCCGCAGGGCATGCTCTCGCGCATCAAGGCGCGCGGCGTACGGGTCAGCGCGTGGATCAACCCGTACATCGCCCAGCGCAGCTACCTCTTCGAGGAGGGCAGGACGCTCGGCTACCTGGTGCGCCGGGCTGACGGGTCCGTCTGGCAGTGGGACATGTGGCAGGCGGGAATGGCTCTTGTCGACTTCACGAACCCCGATGCCGTGCTCTGGTTCCAGGACAAGCTCCGCGCGCTGCTCGGAGACGGCGTCGATGCGTTCAAGACGGACTTCGGCGAGCGCATCCCGACCGACGTCGTGTGGCACGACGGATCCGATCCGCACCGCATGCACAATTACTACACGCACCTCTACAACAGGGCGGTTTTCGAGCTTCTCGAGCAGGAGCGGGGAGCGGGCGAGGCGGTGCTGTTCGCGCGCTCGGCGACGGCGGGCGGTCAGCAGTTCCCGGTGCACTGGGGCGGCGATTGCGAGTCGACGTTCGTGTCGATGGCCGAGTCCCTGCGCGGCGGTCTCTCGCTCGGCATGAGCGGCTTCGGGTACTGGTCGCACGACATCGGCGGCTTCGAGGGCACGCCGGATCCCGCCGTGTTCAAGCGCTGGGTCGCGTTCGGCCTGCTGTCGTCGCATTCGCGCCTGCACGGATCCGACTCGTACCGGGTGCCCTGGGCGTTCGACGACGAGGCCGTCGAGATCACCCGCAAGTTCACGCACCTCAAGATGTCTCTCATGCCGTATCTCGCGGTCGCGGCTCGCGAGGCGGCGTTGCGCGGCACTCCGATCATGCGGGCCATGGTGCTCGAGTTCCCGGAGGATCGGGCCGTCGCGGGTCTCGGCACGCAGTACATGCTCGGCGACGCGCTGCTCGTGGCCCCGGTGTTCTCGGCCGACGGCGATGTCGACGTCTATCTGCCTGCGGGCGAGTGGACGCACCTGCTGACGGGCGAACGCGTGACGGGAGGCTCGTGGCGGCGGGAGAGGCACGGCTTCGATTCACTCCCGCTCTACGTGCGCGAGGGCTCCGTGGTGCCGATCGGTGCCGAGACGAGCGGCCCGGAGTATGCGTGGGCCGACGGCGCGACCTTGCGGTTGTTCTCGTTGCCGGACGGATACGATCGGACCATCGAGGTGCCGGGCGGAACCGGTGCGGCGACGGAATTCCGTGTTCAGCGACGGGGTGCCGACGTGCTCGTGACAGCCGGTCCGGGTGCCGGTCGATGGAGCGTCGACGTCGAGGGAAGTATTCACGCGCACCGCGGATCGGGGACTCTGACCGTCGCACTCGCCGACGGTGGGAGTAGCAGTGGTTCGGATTGATGACGTCGCCAAGCGCGCAGGCGTGTCGATCAGCACGGTCTCATATGCGCTGAGCGGCAAGCGGCCCGTTTCGGAGCGGACGCGGGAGAAGATCCAGCTCGCGGCCCGCGAGCTCGGATACCTGCCCAACGCGGGCGCTCGCATGCTCGCGGGCCGGCGCACCCACATCTTCGCCCTCACGGAGCCGTTCCGCGCCGACACCCATGCGCCGTCGCACATGGCATTCGTTCTCGCAGCGTCGATCGCGGCACGCCGGCACGGCTACGACATCCTGTTGCTGACCGACGAAGACGCGTCTCAGGGCATGCGCCGGGTCGAGGCGAGCGGGCTCGTCGACGGCATCATCGTGCTCGACGTGGCCCCGGACGACGAGCGCGTGGCGCTCGCCCGGTCGATCCGGACGCCGTCGGTGTTCGTGGGCGTGCCGAGAGACGCGGACGGGCTGATGTGCGTCGACCTGGACTTCGAGGCGGCCGCAGCGACCGCCGTCGACCGCCTTGCCGAGGCCGGGCACCGTAAGATCGCGATGCTCGGCTATCCGGCCGCGCACTACGAGACGACCAACTACGCGCCCCGCGTACGGCGGGGGTTCCGCGACCGTGCCCGAGAACTCGGCCTTGACGCCGTGTTCCGGCCGCTCTCGGAGACGCAGTTCGCGGCGGAGGACGCCTACCGCCTCACGCTCGAGTTCCTCGACGACGGCGTGACCGGTGTCGTCCTCAACTCCGAGGAGCGCAGCTACAAGGCGGTGCTCGACGCTGTCTCGGCGCGCGGCATGGACGTGCCCCGCGACGTGTCCCTCGTTTCGGTCGGCGCGATCTTCGACACGTCCGGATACCACCGCGCGATCGACTCGATTCCACTGATCCCCGAACGCAGCTGCGATCTGGCGCTGCAGGAGCTCGTCGATGCCGTCGAACGCGGCCACTTCGAGCCGGGCGTGCGTCTCGTAAGCCCCGAGTACCGTTCGCACGGTTCCATCGGCGTCCGTGGCTGACCGCCACGACACCGCTTCACCCGCACATCATCATGGAGGATGTATGTCTGAGCGCACGCTCGAATACGACCGCGCCGCGGAGAACTGGCTCGAGGCATTACCCCTCGGCAATGGCCGCATCGGCGTCATGGACTGGGGAAGCTTCCCCGGACGCCTCAGCCTGAACGAGGAGAGCGTCTGGTCGGGGAACCCCGGCTCCGAGGAGGCACAGCGGCGCGTGGACGACGACGAGGCCCGAGGTCTCTACACGCGCGCCCAGCGCGCGTCGCTCGAGGGTCGTATGGAAGACGCCGAGCGCGATCTGAGGGCCGCCCAGAGCGGTCACTCGCAGGCCTATCTTCCCGTCGGCAGCCTCGTCATCGATGGCGGCGAGGCCGAGACCTCTCGCCGCGTTCTGACGCTAGCCGATGCCCTCCACGCTGCGGATGGGGACGGGCGACGCGCCGTGACCTTCGTCTCGGCACCCCACGATGTCATCGTTTACCGGCTCGAGGGCGAGGTGGATCCGGTGCTCGCGTTCGAGACACCGTTGCGCCTCGACCAGCACGAGCAGACCCGCACGGGTGAGAGATGGATCCTCGAAGCACCCCTCGACGTCGCGCCGTCGCACGAGCCACAGCTGCCCGATGCGGTATGGGCGGAGAACGGCGAGGACACGGTGCGGGTGGTCGTTGAGGCGGGCGTGCGCCGCGACGACGATGCCACGATCATTGTTGTCGCGATCGAGACCACCTACGCGGGGCTCGGCGAAGACCACCTTCTGAGCGTGGACGACGCGCTCGAGCGTGCGAGCGAGAAGACGGCAACGGCCCTCGCCACCTCTTTCGATGAGCTTGAGAGCGCCCACGTTGCCGCCCATCGCGAGCTCTTCGACCGCGCGAGCATCGACGGGTCCGCGCCCGCCGGCACGATCGTCGGCCGGCTCGACGCGGCACGCGCGAGTGGTGAGACGGCCACCGCGGATCCGGATCTCGTGCCCCTGCTCTTCGACTACGGGCGCTACCTGCTCATCTCGGCGTCGCGCGCGCCGGGCCGCCTGCCCGCGAACCTGCAGGGTGTCTGGAACGACCAGCCGCGCCCACCGTGGAGTTCGGCGTTCACGACGAACATCAACGTCGAGATGAACTACTGGGCAGCCGAGACGGCGAACCTCGCCGAGCTCGCGGATCCGCTCTTCGACCTCATCGGGGCCCTCGCACGCTCGGGGGAGAAGGTGGCGGCGTTGCTCGGCGCCCGTGGCTGGGCCGCGCACCACAACTCCGATGCGTGGGGCTTCACGTCATCGGTCGGTGAGGGCAGCGGCGACCCGAAGTGGTCGTTCTGGCCGTTCGCGGGCGGCTGGTTGCTTCAGCACGTCGCGGAACATCGTGCGTTCGGCTCGGACGACGAGGTCGTCGCTCCCCACGTGGTGCGGGGCGCGGCCGAATTCCTGCTCGACTGGCTCGTGGAGACCCCGGCGGGCCTCGGCACGGCCCCCTCGACGTCGCCCGAAAACACCTATCTCGACACCGCTGGAGCGGAGCGCTCGGTCGGGATCACCAGCACGATGGACCTGTCTATCGCGCGCGAGCTGTTGACGGACGTCTCGGCGGGCAGCGACGAGCTTGCGGTCCGCGCGCAGTCGGCGCTCGCGCGGCTCCCCGAAGTCGATGATCGCGTCACCGAGGGCGGCGTCCTCGAATGGGACCGCGCGCATGCCGAGGCCGACGTCCATCATCGACACCTGAGCCACCTCTACGCGCTGCACCCCGGTTCCGGCGCGAGCGAGGCGTTCGAGCGCGCCGCCGCCGTGAGCCTCGATCGCCGCGGTGCCGATTCGACGGGCTGGTCCCTCGCGTGGAAGATGTCGATGTGGTCGCGCCTTCGCCGCAGCGACCGCCTCGACGAGCTCATTCAGCTGTTCCTCCGCGATGCCCGTGGGAACGACGGGCAGTTCGCCGGGGGCCTCTACCCGAACCTGTTCGCGGCGCACCCGCCGTTCCAGATCGACGCCAACTACGGCTTCGTCGCCGGCATCGCCGAGTCGCTCCTGCAGAGCCACCGCGGCGAGATCGAGCTGCTTCCCGCCGTGCCGTCGAGTCTTTCCACCGGGGCCGTGCGGGGCCTCGTCGCGCGCCCCGGCGTTGTCGTGGACATCGCCTGGGCCGAGGGCGAACTCGTCGAGGCGCGGCTCATCGCGCGTCCAGGGCGCGACGGATCCGTCCGGGTGAGGTGGGGGGCCGCGACCGCCGATATCGGCGTGCGCTCGTCGAGTCCCGTGCTCATCACCCCGAACGATCTTCGGGTGTAGTCTCGCACCCCGGGCGCCTCCGGCGGCACTCTCGGTGCAGTCGCCGTCGGCTTTGCGGTGCACATCGGGATGCGCCACGAACGTGAATATTGATCATTGTGCGACATAATCGAGCAATGGAACGGAAGAAGGCCCCCGAGGACGAGGCACAGTGGCGGTGGCCGGACCTGGGTGACGGGCAACGGACCGTCTTGCTCGACGTCCTCGTGCACGGGGCGAGGTCGAGAGTGGAGCTCACGCGCCGATCGGGGCTGTCGAGGGCGAGTCTCAGCAGGATCACGCGCGAGCTCGGCGACCTCGGGCTCGTTCGCGAATCGAAGGCCGCGCCGGCCGTGGGGCCGGGGCGGCCGTCGGACACGATCGAGATCGTCCCGGAGGCCGCGTGGTTTCTCGGAATCAAGCTGACGGGCGACTCGCTTTACGCCGCGGTCGTCGATATGCGTGGGGCCGTCGTCCACGCGGAGGGCGAACCGCTCGTCACCCGGCACGTCGACGATGTCGTCGCGATGGTCGGGCGAACGGCAAGGCGTCTTCGTCAGCGGTTTCCGCGCATGGCGGCACTCGGCATCGGCCTGGCCGGCGACGTGCGCCAGGATGCACAGGATGGTGCGGTCGTCGTCGGATCCGCCTTTCTCGGCTGGGATGAGGACGTGGCGCTCGAGTCGCGCCTCGCCGGGCTGGTCGGGATGCCAGTTGCCGTGAGCAACGACGTCCAGGCTCTGACGGCCGCGCATCACTGGTTCGGGGCGGGCGAGGGGGCATCGTCGCTCGCGGTCATCGGTGTCGGCGCCGGAATCGGGTGCGGGATCGTCGTCGGCGACGTGCCGGTATCCGGTGCCGCCGGCCATCCCGGAAAAGTCGGTCACCTGCCCGTCGGGCGCACCGATGCGGTGTGCGACCGTGGTCACGTCGGGTGCGTATCGGCATACGCCACGATCCCCGCCATTCTGCGGAACGCGGACATGTCGAGCTTTTGGGAGGCCATCCAGGCGGCCGAACGAGGCTCCGAGCCTGCACGGGCGGCGTTCTCGTCGGCCGCAGAGGCTCTCGGCGCCGTCGTGGCGACGATCGTCAACCTGGTCGATCCCGAACGCGTCGTCGTGACGGGCGAGGGGCTTCCGTCGATGGAGATGTACCCCGAGGTCTTCGAACGAGCCGTTCGAGACCGGCTCGACCCCGCGTCGCGACCCCCGGAGGTCGTGCAGCACGCCTTCACCTTCACCGACTACGCCTGGGGCGCGGCCGTCACGGCGATCGTCGCGCTGATCTGAGACGGCATCGCCGCACAGATACGTCATCATTGACAGTTTGTATTGCGACGATACATAATGGGGGTCGTCGTCGTGCCTGGGTCGTCGTGATCCGTCTTCGCTTGCGACGATGAAGACATCAAAGGAGATTGTCATGCAACGCAGCAGAATGGCCACTGCTCTCGTCGGTGTCGCCGTCACGGGCGCGATTCTGGCGGGATGTTCGTCGGGCGAGTCCACGGACGAGCCCTCGACGGCGAGCGACGGTCCGGTGACCCTTGAGTACTGGGCCTGGAACGAGTCTCAAGAGAAGATCGTCGCGGCCTGGAACGAATCCCACCCCGACATCCAGGTCAAGCACAGCGATGTCGGGGGCGGCGGCGACACCTCCGCCAAGCTCGTCACATCGACGCGCGCCGGCAACGCACCGGACGTCGCACTCGTGGAGTACAACACCCTCCCGGCCATGATCGTCGCGGGCGTCGCCGCCGACATCACGGAGTACACGGGCGAGCTCGCCGAGCAGTTCGCTCCGGGAGTCTGGAGCCAGACGACCTTCGACGGGGCGACCTACGGGGTGCCGCAGGACACGGGTCCTCAGGCGCTGAACTACAACAAGGCGCGGTTCGATGAGCTCGGCGTCGAGGTGCCGACCACGTGGGAGGAGTTCGCCGAGGCGGCGGAGGCGATCCACACGGCCGATCCCGACGCCTACATCACGACATTCGCCCCGGCGGAGTTCGGAGGCTTCGCGGCGTTCGCGCAGCAGGCCGGAGCCGAGTGGTGGTCGGTCGACGGCGACACGTGGACGGTCGACATCGACGGCGAGGCGAGTAAGGCCGTCGCCGACTACTGGCAGGACCTCATCGACCGGGACCTCGTGCTCGCCGAGCCGCTGCTCACCCCCGAGTGGAACGCGAGCCTGAACGAGGGCAACATCCTCTCGTGGCCGGCGGGCATCTGGGCCGCCGGCGTGCTGTACGGCGTCGGCGAGCAGATGGAGGGCGAATGGGCCCTCGCACCGCTGCCGCAGTGGACACCGGGCGATGCCTCGGCGGCATTCCAGGGCGGATCCGGCGCGATCGTGACGACGTCGTCGGAGCACCCGAAGGAGGCCGCCGAGTTCGCGGCGTTCATGGCGTCCGCGGAGGTCGGTCAGATCCAGATCGACACCGGCGGCTACCCGGCATCGCTCGCCGGGCAGGAGCTGACGCTCGAGAGCGAGCCGCCCGCGCTGATGTCGAACCAGGACGACTACTGGGATGTCGCCGCCGAGATCGCGGCCAGCACGATCCCCGACCTGTCGTGGGGGCCGAACGTCAACGTCGCCTCGAGCGCCTTCGAGGACGCGATGGCCTCGGCCATCACGAACGGCACGCCGCTGGCCGACGCCCTCACCGAGACCGAGAAGGTCGTCGTCGAGGACATGCGATCCGCGGGCTTCGAGGTGGAAGCCGACTGATCCGGTGCGCGGGACGCTCGTCGTCCCGCGACCGGACGAAGGGAACCTACGTCCATGACCGCCACAGTGCAGTCCCCGGCCCCGGCGCGCACGCTGCGCCGGGCGCGGCGCCGATGGGTGCCGCCATACCTCTTCCTCCTACCCGCAGGGGTGCTCTTCATCGCGTTCTTCGCGATTCCGATCGTGTATGCGATCTATCTCTCCTTCCGAGGCTTCAGGGTCACGGGCGGCGGCCCGTTCGGCGTGCGCCAGGAGGCGTGGGTCGGCTTCGAGAACTACATCAAGACGTTCGCCGAGCCGGAGTTCCTCGCCGGGTTCGGGCGCCTCGCGATCTACGGCGTCATCGCCGTGCCGCTGACGCTCGGCCTCGCGCTGATCTTCGCGCTGCTGCTCGACCTGCCGCGGATCCGCGCCGCGCGCTTCTCCCGCACGGCGATCTTCATCCCCTACGCGGTGCCCGGCGTGATCGCGTCGCTCCTGTGGGGCTTCCTTTACCTACCCTCCACGAGTCCGCTGAACTGGATTCTCGACAAGCTCGGCCTGCCCGATGTCGTGATGCTCTCGGGCGGCGCGCTGTATCCGGCGATCGCGAACGTCGCGATCTGGGGCGGCGTCGGCTTCAACATGATCATCATCTACACCTCGCTGCGCGGCATCCCGTCGGAGATCTACGAGGCGGCGCGCATCGACGGCGCGAACGAGTGGACGATCGCCTGGCGCATCAAGATCCCGCTCGTCGGCCCCGCGCTCGTGCTCACGGGGCTGTTCTCGCTCATCGGCACCCTGCAGGTGTACGGGGAGCCGACGACTCTGCGGCCCATGACGACCGAGATCTCGCAGACCTGGGTGCCGCTCATGAAGATCTACCGTGACGCGTTCGCCCGCGACGATCTCTCGCTCGCCGCGGCGTCGTCCGTGATCCTCGCGATCGGCACCCTCGTCGTGTCAGTGATCCTGCTGCGGGCGACCCAGCGTAAGTCGTTCGGAGGCGGCGAATGAGCACCATGACGAACGTCATCCCGGCAGGAACGCGGCGACCCGAGCGGCGCGTTCAACCAGGCCAACCGCGCCGCGGCGCGGCCGTGGCGACCATCGTGCTGATCCTCGGCGCGCTCTACTGCCTCGTGCCGGTCGTGTGGGTGCTCATCGCATCGACGAAGTCGAATTCGGAGCTGTTCACGACGTTCACCTTCGCGCCGGGAGCGTCGCTTTTCGACAACCTTTCGGACCTGTTCACCTATGGCGGAGGCAGCTTCGGGCTCTGGGCCATGAACAGCGTCATCTATGCGGGCGGCGGAGCTGTCGCCTCGACGCTTATCTCGACGATGGCCGGCTACGCGCTCGCGAAGTACGATTTTCCGGGCCGTCAGGTGTGGTTCTACGCCATTCTCGCGGGCGTCCTCCTACCCGGCATCACGCTCGCGATCCCGCAGTACCTGCTGATGGCGAAGCTCGGCCTCGCCGGAAGCTACTGGTCGGTGCTGCTGCCCAGCCTCATCTCGCCGTTCGGCATCTTCCTCGCGCGGGTGTATGCCCAGAGCGCGGTCCCGAGCGACATGATGGAGGCCGCGCGTATCGACGGCGCCGGTGACGCCCGCATCTTCACCTCGATCGCCCTGCCGATGATGGTCCCCGGCATGGTCACGATCTTCCTGCTGCAGTTCGTCGGCATCTGGAACAACTTCCTGCTGCCGTTCATCATGCTGTCCGATGAGAGCAAATACCCGCTTACCGTGGGACTCTTCACGCTGCTGTCGAAGGGATCCGGCACGCCGTCCCTCTACAGCCTCGCGATCATCGGCTCGGCCGTGAGCATCATTCCGCTGATCGTGATGATGCTCGTGCTGCAGCGCTACTGGCGACTCGACCTGGTGAGCGGAGGGCTCAAAGGATGACATTCACCCCATCGACGATCCTCTTCGGAGGCGACTACAACCCGGATCAGTGGGATACCGAGACGGTGCGCGAGGACATCGAGCTGATGCGCCGCGCGAAGGTGAACACCGCCACCGTCGGTGTGTTCTCCTGGTCGAAGATGGAGCCGAGCGAGGGCGTGTACGAGCTCGGCTGGCTCGCCGAGATCCTCGACCGATTGCATGCGGGCGGCATCGGCTTCTTCCTCGCCACGCCCACGGCGTCGCCGCCGCCGTGGTTTTCCCTCGCGCATCCGGACGCGCTGCCGGTGCGCCCGGATGGTGCGCGCCTGTCGCACGGATCCCGGGACACGTACGCGATCAGCGCGCCCGCCTATCGTGCGGCAAGCCGCGGCATCGCGCGGGCGCTCGCGGAGCGCTTCGGCGGCCACCCCGGCCTCCGCGGCTGGCACATCCACAACGAGTACGGCACGCTCGACTACGGCCCGCACGCCGCGCGGGCGTTCCGCGTCTGGCTGCGCGCGAAGTACGGCACCCTCGAGACGCTGAACGCGGCCTGGTGGACGGCGTTCTGGTCTCAGGGCTACGGCTCGTGGGAGGAGGTCCTGCCGCCGCGCGCGACACAGTACCTCCACAATCCCGCGCAGGCGATCGACTTCCGGCGCTTCTGCTCGGACGAGATGCTCGCCGCATACACCGAGCAGTGCGACGAGATCCGGGCGGCCGGATCGATGGCTCCGGCGACGACGAACTTCATGCTGCCGACCTGGAACCACCTCGAGCAGTGGGCGTGGTCGGACGCGCAGGACGTCGTCTCGATCGACCATTACCTCGACACCCGCGGTCCCGACGGCGAGGCTCACGTCGCCTACGGCGGTGACCTCACGCGCTCCTGGGGCGACGGCCCGTGGTTGCTGATGGAGCAGAACGCGACGGGAATCAGCGCCGACGGCCGCTGGTACACGAAATCGCCCGACCGCACGATCCGCAATTCCCTCGGCTACATCGCGCGCGGATCCCAGAGCTCGCTGTTCTTCCAATGGCGCCAGTCAGCCGGCGGATCCGAGCAGTGGCATGGCGGTCTCGTGCCGCATGCCGGCGGATCCAGTCGCGCGTTCGCGACGATCGAGCGACTCGGCGGGATCCTCGAGTCGATCCGCGAGGTGGTCGAGCCCCCTGCCGATGGACGTCTCTCCGATGCCGAGGTCGGCATCCTATGGCACGCCGACGGATGGTGGGCGCTTGAAACGCCGCAGATGCCGAACGACGCTCTTACGTACTCGGACGAAGTGCGTTCGACGCACCGCGCGCTGTGGCGTTCCGGCATCGAGACCGACTTCGTCCGGCCGGGTGCGCCGATAGGCCGCTATCGCGTGCTCGTGGTGCCGTGCCTGTATCCGATGAGCGAGGAGACGGCCGCATGGCTGCACGACTACGCCGCCTCGGGCGGGACCGTCGTCGTCAGCTATCTCTCCGGCGTCTCGGACGAGAACCTGCGGATCGTGGGCGGGGGCTTTCCCGGCCGGCTGCGCGATCTGCTCGGCGCAAGCTCCGAGCAGATCGACGTTCTGGGCCCGGACGAGACCGTCGATCTCGGTGGTGGCCTCACCGGCACCGAGTGGAGCGAGTTCATCACCCTGCACGCCGCCGAGGCGCTGCACCTCTACGAGAACGGGTCGCTCGCCGGGTTCCCGGCGATCACCTCGAACACCGTCGGATCCGGTCGTGCGATCTACGTGTCCACGAAGCTCGATCAGGCCTCGCGCGACCGCTTCTTCGCGGATGTCGCGGCCGGGGCCGGTCTGACGGAGACGGCGCCGGGCGCGGTCGGTGCCGGGGTCGAGGCGATCCGCCGCCGAGGACGCGACGCCGACTATCTCTTCCTGCTTCACCACGGAGACGAGACCGTCGACGTCGCGGGGGAGGGCGTCGACCTCGTGACCGGCGATCGCATCGAGGACGGCTTCAGGCTCGCTGCCGGGGACGTCGCCGTGATCCGGCTCCAACGCGGTGCAACGGTGAGCGTTAGTGCCGAGCGGGTGAGGATGTCGTGACGAACGCGGCGGGAGCAACCGAGCGTCGACGTTCACGAACGGCGTACGGCCACCCCGTCGCCTGGTTTCGCCGTGGTGCCCGCGGACGCGCGGGCGCCACGGCACTGGCCATGACGATGCATCGCCGCATACAATGTAAGCGCTTCCGGAAAATTCCTTCCGGCCGGATCACTGGAGACCCGCAATGACCGACTACCGCAACGTCCCCCTCGACTTCCCGCGCGATTTCCTCATCGGATCCGCGACCGCCTCCTATCAGGTTGAGGGTGCTGCTCACGAGGACGGCCGTACGCCGTCCATCTGGGACACCTATTCGCACACGCCCGGACGCGTGTGGAACGGCGATACGGGTGACGTCGCCTGTGACCACTACCATCGCCTCGAGGAGGACCTCGACCTCATGGCGAGCCTCGGGCTCGAGGCCTACCGTTTCTCGATCTCGTGGTCGCGCGTGTTCCCGAACGCGGGCAACACGATGAACGCCAAGGGGATCGACTTCTATGCGCGCCTCGTCGACGGGCTCCGTGCTCGCGGCATCAGCCCCGTCGCGACGCTCTACCACTGGGATCTGCCGCAGGAGCTCGAGGACGCGGGCGGTTGGGTCAATCGCGACACCGCATACCGGTTCATGGAGTACGCGGCGCGCACCGTGGAGAAGCTCGGTGACCGGGTCGATACGTGGACAACCTTCAACGAGCCCTGGTGCACCGCCTATCTCGGGTACGGGTCCGGTGCCCACGCGCCCGGCCGCACGAGCGGTGCTGATGCGCTCGCCGCGGTGCATCACCTCAACGTCGCGCACGGCCTCGCCGTTCCGGAGATCCGCCGCGAGGCGACGAACGACCCCGACGTGTCGGTCACGCTGAACTTCCACGTCGCGCGTGGCGAGCGCGAGGCCGCCCAGCGCGTCGAGGCGCTCGCGAACCGCGCGTTCACGAGCCCCATGCTGCTCGGGCGCTACGACGACGACCTGCTCGAGTTCACGAAGAGCGTCACCGACTGGTCGTTCGTGCGACCCGGCGACCTCGAGCAGATCCAGCAGCCGATCGACGTGCTCGGGGTCAACTATTACTCCACCGTCACGGTGCGGATGTGGGACGGCGCGGGCGAGAAGGTGCGCAACGACGGCCACAAGGACGTCGGCGGATCACCCTGGCCGGGTCTCGACGATGTCGAGTTCCTCCCGCAGGACGGTCCGTACACGGACATGGGCTGGAACATCGCGCCCGACGGCTTGGAGGACCTCCTGCTCTCGCTCAAGGATCAGTTCCCGGAGCAGCCGCTCATGATCACCGAGAACGGCGCGGCATTCCCCGACGTCGTGACGCAGGACGACGACTGCCAGCACGTGCACGACGAGTTGCGCATCGATTACCTGTCGCGACACTTCGGCGCGGCGAAGCGAGCGATGGACCAGGGCGTCGACCTGCGCGGCTACCTCGTGTGGTCGCTCATGGACAACTTCGAGTGGGGCTACGGCTTCTCCAAGCGCTTCGGCATCGTCCGCGTGAACTACGAGACGGGCGAGCGCCTTCCGAAGGACAGTGCCTTCTGGGTACGCGACCAGATTCAGCGCAAGAACGGCTGAGTTGCAACTTTTGTTTGTTTGGCGGTAAAAGTCTCTCTAGGATGAGAGAACCGCTTCCCACCTCGATGAAGAGAGAGAACATGTCCGGATCACCGTCGATTGCCCTGCAGCTGTATTCGGTCCGCGAAGCGGCGGGAGAGGATCTCGGATCCGCCCTCGCCCGCGCGGCCGAAATCGGCTTCACGCAGATCGAGCTCTACAACCTCGTCGGCTGGCGTGCGGAGCTCGAGAAGCACCTCGCAGCGAACGGGCTGACGGCGCCGACGGCGCACGCGCCGCTCTCGAACGTCAATGCCGAGGAGGCGTTCGAGGCCGCCGCGGCGCTCGGCGTGACGACGCTCATCGACCCGATGATCGCGCCCGAACGCTGGACGAGCCTTGACGACATCGCGCTGAACGCCGAGCAGCTCGCCGGCCACGCGGAGCTGGCGAAGAGCTACGGCCTCACCTTCGGCTACCACAATCACTTCTGGGAGGTCGAGAACACGTTCGGCGGGCGCACCGCCCTCGAGATCCTGGCCGAGCAGCTGCCCGCCGAGATGACGCTCGAGGTCGACGCCTATTGGGCCGCCGTGGGCGGCGCCGACGTCCCGGCCCTGCTGACGGCGCTCGGCGACCGGGTGCGCCAGTTGCACATCAAGGACGCCCCCGTCGCGGATGGCGGCCTCAGCAAGGACCGCTTCGATCAGCTCCCGGCCGGCCAAGGCGCGATTCCGTGGGGGCCTGTGCTCGCGGCGGCACCGCAGACGGAGCTGCTCGTCGTCGAGTTCGACGAGTACCGCGGCGACATCTTCGACGGCATCGCGCAGGGGCTCGCCGGCACCCGCGCGCTTTTGGAAGGCAAGTGATGACGAACCAGCCCGTTGGCGTCGGCTTTATCGGCGCAGGAATGATCTCGGACACGTACCTCGAGCACCTCGCCCAATTCCCCGAAGTCACCGTCATTGCGATCGGCGACATCGACACCGCCCGCGCGGCGGCTCAGGCCGAGAAGCACGGCGTTCCCGTCTCGGGCGCACCCGACGACGTGCTAGCGCACCCCGATGTCGAGCTCGTCGTCAATCTCACGATTCCGGCCGTGCACGCTCAGGTGTCGCTCGCCGCCATCGATGCCGGCAAGCACGTCTGGAGCGAGAAGCCCATCGCCACGGCCTTCGCCGACGCGCAGGAGCTTCTCGCGCGTGCCGCGGCACGCGGACTTCGCGTGGGCATCGCGCCCGACACGGTACTCGGCCAGGGCGTCCAGAGCGCCCTGCGGGCGATCCGCGCGGGCGAGATCGGCCAGCCGCTCGCCGCCCACACGGCGATGATGACGCTCGGACCCGACAAGTGGCACCCGAATCCCGAGTTCTTCTTCCAGCCGGGCGCCGGCCCCGTGCTCGACATGGGGCCGTACTATCTGACGACCCTCGTCAACGTGTTCGGACCCGTCTCGCGCGTCTCGGCCTTCGGGCTCGCTTCAACGCCGACGCGCCGGGTCGTCGCGGGACCCCGCGCGGGCGAGGAGTTCCCCGTGCAGATCCCCACCCACGTGAATGCGAACCTCGAGTTCGTGGACGGCGGCACGTCGTCGAGCATCTTCAGCTGGGAGTCGCCGCTCACGCGCATGGGCGTGGTGGAGATCACGGGAACCGAGGGTACCCTCGCGATTCCGGACCCGAACATGTTCGAGGGGCCGCTGCGCGTCTTCCGCGCGGGGGCCGAGGACTGGGAGGACCTCGAGACCGCGGGGACCATCGGCGGCCGCGGACTCGGCGTGCTCGACATGGTGCGCGGTATCCGTTCGGGCGAGCCGCACCGTGCGTCGGGCGAGATCGGCTTGCACGTGCTCGAGACGATGCTCGCGATCGAGGAATCGACCCGCGCGGGGCAGACGATCGACATCACGAGCCGCATCACCCGCCCCGCCGCCATCCCGGCGGACTGGACGCCCTACTCCGCGTAGGTCGCTGTCGAGCCCCTCACCACGAGGTCGCTCGGCATGCGCACATGCTCCGCGGGCGCGCCGTGGTCGATCATGCGAACCAGCAGATCGACCGCGGCGTTTCCCATCTCGGTGAGCGGCTGGCGGATCGTCGTGAGCGGTGGATCCGTCGCGACGGCGGCCGGGATGTCGTCGAACCCGATGATCGAGAGGTCCTCGGGGATCCTGATCCCGCGCTCGCGCGCGACGGCCATGGCCTCGATCGCGGACACGTCGTTTGCCGCGAAGATAGCGGTCGGCGGGTTCGGGGAGTCGAGTAGCCGTGCGGCGGCCTGCGCCGATTCCTCGGGGGAGTAGCCGCCGTCGACGACGAGCGATTCGTCGACGGCGATGCCCGCCGTGGCGAGCGCCTCGCGGTAGCCGACGGCGCGGAGCCGTGCCGATTCGAGGTCATCGCGGCCACTGAGATGCGCGATGCGCGTGTGTCCCAGGCTCACGAGGTGTTCCGTCGCACGGGCTCCGCCGCGGCGATTGTCGACGTCGACGATGGCCGGACCCGCGGGGCCGGTGTGCGGGTCGATCGACACGATCGGCACGCCCGCGCCCGGGAGCGCCACGGTGGGGGTGACGACGATCGCGCCGTCGATGAGGGTGCCGCCGAGGCGGGAGAGCGAGCGCGCCTCCCAACCCTCGTGGGATCCGGCGGAGACCGCACCGGCGTATGCGAGTACGTCGTACGGCGTCCCGCTCAGCGCCTCCGACACGCCGCGGAGCAGTTCGAGCGCGAACGGTTCGAATTCGGCCACGAGCACGCCGATGACGTGGGTGCGCTGGCGTCGCATGGAGGTCGCGACGAGGGAACTGGCGTAGCCGAGCTCGTTCACCACCTTCATGACGCGGTCGTGCGTCGTCGCCGCCACGCCGTAGCGCCCGTTGATCACCTTCGACACGGTGGCGACCGAGACGCCGGCGGCGCGCGCGACGTCGGTGATCGTTGCGCGCCCACGCGGCGCTGCGTCGGTGATGCTCATAATCCCTCCACGCTAGTCCCGGGAGGGCGGGAAACGGAGAACTCGCGATGTAAAACGTTATCGATAACGATTGACATCCTGCCACAAGCCTGTCAGAGTCTTATTCGCACGGTGGCGACGCGCCGCCTGCCCCCTGCACTCAAAGAGGAGAATTCGCAATGAATGCACGCAAGACCTGGCTCGCGGCCCTCGCGACCGCCTCCGTCGCGGCAATGGCGCTGACCGGCTGCGCCGGCGGATCCAAGCCGGCCGACGAGAACTCGCTCGAGATGTGGCACAACTCGACGACGGGTCCCGGCAAGGCCTATTGGGACGAGGTCGCGGCCGCATACGAGGAGGAGACCGGCGTCACGGTGACGATGGTCTCCGTCCAGAACGAAGACATGGACGGCAAGCTCCAGACCGCTTCCAACTCGGGCGACATGCCCGACGTCTTCATGTCACGCGGCGGCGGCAAGCTCGCTGACTTCGTCGACGCCGGCGTCGTGAAAGACCTCACCGACCTGATCTCCGACGAGGCACACACCGCCTTCGGTGACGCGGCCTTCGCTGCGCTGCAGGTCGAGGGCAAGACGTACGGCATGCCCGTCGCGGTGCTGCCCCAGGGCATGTTCTACAGCCAGGACCTGTTCGACGAAGCCGGTATCGCGGAGGAGCCCGCGACGATGGACGAGCTGAACGACGCCGTCTCGAAGCTCAAGGACGCGGGGATCTCGCCGGTCGCCCTCGGAGCCAAGGCCGCCTGGCCCGCCGCCCACTGGTACTACGGCTTCGCCCTGCGCGCCTGCTCGGAAGACACGATGCAGAACATCTCGGTCACGCACGACTTCAGCGACCCCTGCTGGCTGGAGGCGGGCGAGGAGCTCGTGAGCTTCGCCGCGACCGAGCCGTTCAACGAGGGCTTCCTCACGACCGATGCTCAGGAGGGCGCCGGATCCTCGGCAGGCCTTCTCGCCAACCACAAGGCCGGCATGGAACTCATGGGCGGCTGGAACGCCGGCGTCATCGCCGACCTCACGCCGGACGGCGAGCCACTCGCCGATCTCGGCTGGTTCCCGCTCCCCGCGGTCGACGGCGGCGCAGGCGACCCGAGCGCGATGATGGGCGGTGTCGACGGGTACTCGTGCTCGGCCGACTCCTCGTCCGCGTGCGAAGACTTCCTCGACTTCATCGCGAAGGCCGAATGGCAGGAGAAGTACGCCGAGGCCTACAACGCGATCCCCGCTTCGAAGGAAGCTCAGGCGGCGGTGACCGATCCGCTCCTGCAGGAGATGATGGCGGCGTACAACGAGGCCGGCTACATGGTGCAGTGGCTCGACACGCTGCTCGGCCAGAACGTCGGCAACGCGCTCAACGCGGCCGTTGTCGAGACCCTCGCCGGATCCGGCGACGCGCAGTCGATCGTCGACGCCGCCGAGCAGGCGGCGGCACGCGGTTAAGCGATGACGGAAACAGCAACTCTTCTGGCACCGGCCGGGGCGGCACGTCGCGCCCCGGCCCGGGGCGACTGGCGAAAGCGAGGCGAGATCGCGCTGCTCGCGGGCCCCGCAATCGTCGTGTTCGTCGTCTTCGTGATTCTGCCGGTCGTCATGGCCGCCTTCTACGGTTTCTTCAAGTGGAAGGGCTTCGGCTTCCCCGACGACTTCATCGGTCTCGAGAACTACATCTCGATCTTCAAGGACCCGACCTTCCGCTCGGCGGTCGGCCACAATTTCTTCATCGTCATCGCCTCGCTCGTCCTCCAGGGGCCCCTCGCGATCCTGTTCGCGTTGCTGATGAACCAGAAGATGCGCGGCCGCAGCCTCATCCGCGTGCTGATCTTCGTGCCGTACGTGATCAGCGAGGTCGTCGTCGGCACGGGCTGGTCGCTCATGCTGCAGGATGTGGGCGCCCTGAACTCGTTCCTGGGGAAGATCGGCCTCGACGCGCTGGCGCAGTCGTGGATCGCGGATCCGAAGATCGCGATGGGCACGCTGATGTTCATCATCAGCTGGAAGTACATCGGCTTCGCCGTGATCCTCATGCTCGCCGGGCTCCAGTCGATCCCGGAGGAGCTCTACGAGGCCGCCTCCATCGACGGCGCGAGCTTCTGGCAGACGCAGTGGCGCATCACGCTGCCGCTTCTCGGCCCGACGATCCGCATCTGGGCGTTCCTGTCGATCATCGGATCCCTCCAGCTCTTCGACCTCGTCAACATCATCTGGGGCCAGTACGTGGCCGCGACTGCCGGAACGTCGACGATGGCCACATACATGTATCTGAACGGCCACCTCGCGGGCAACTACGGCTTCGGCAACGCCGTCGCGGTCGTGCTGTTCCTCATCTCGCTCGTCGTCGCACTCGTCTACCAGCGCTTCGCGTTGAACCGCGACACGGCGGGTGCCCTCACGGGCGACGGCGGAAGGAAGAAGCGATGACCACCACCGCAACCGCTATCCGCGCGGTGCGCAGGCGCCGTGGCACCACTCACACGGCGGGCCCGTGGGTCTACCTGATGGCCACGATCCTCGTCGCGATCTGCATTGGCCCCGTGCTCTACATCATCATCGGCGGCTTCCGCACGAACTCGCAGATCACGCAGGATCCGTCGGGGTGGCCCGCGCCGTGGGTGTTCAGCAACTACGGGGATGTACTCGTGAGCAGCGAGTTCTGGCTCGCGATGGGCAACTCGACGATCTCGGCGGGCGTCACGACGCTCGGAACCGTCGTGCTGGGCGTGATGGCGAGCTACGTCATCGCCCGTTACGACTTCCTCGGCAAGGGCGCGATGTACTCGCTCTTCGCCGCCGGGCTCATGTTCCCCGCGACCGTCGCGATCACGCCGCTGTACCTGCTGATCCGCAACCTCGGGCTCGTGAACTCGCTCGCCGGTGTCATCCTGCCGCAGATCGCCTTCGCCCTGCCGACGACGATCATCATCCTCGTGCCGTTCCTGCGGGCCATCCCGAAGGAGCTCGAGGAGGCCGCGTCGATCGACGGCACCGGCCGCCTCGGCTTCTTCTGGCGCATGGTGATCCCGTTGAGTCTGCCGGGCGTCATCACCGTGGCGATCCTGTGCTTCGTGACGACGTGGAACGGCTACATCCTGCCCCTGTTCATCCTGAGCGACGAGTCGCTCTTCACCCTGCCACTCGGTGTGCAGAACTTCGCCTCGCAGTACTCTGTCGATACGGCACGTGTGCTCGCATATACCTCGCTGTCGATGATCCCCGCGCTGATCTTCTTCAGTCTCTTCGAGAAGCGCATCGTCGGCGGCCTCACCGGCGCCGTGAAGGGATGAACCTCGTGATCGCATCACCTCGCGTTCGAGACCTGCTCGAGCGCATGACCCTCGATGAGAAGCTCGCGCAACTCGTCGGCTACTGGCTCGACCAGGACGGCGAGGTCGTCGCGCCGCTCGCCGACGAGATGGCGACCGCCGACGGCCGCTCGCTCGCCGACATCACCCGGCACGGCATCGGACACTTCACTCGTGTGTACGGCACGCGACCCGTGGATCCGGCGGCGCGAGCCGCCTGGCTTGTCGGCGAACAGCGCCGGCTCGTCCGCGAGACGAGGCTCGGGATCCCGGCCCTGGTCCACGAGGAGTGCCTCACGGGGCTCGCGGCGTGGAAGGCCGCGACCTTCCCGACGCCGCTCGCGTGGGGCGCCTCCTTCGATCCCGAGCTCGTCGCCGAGATGGCAACCGCGATCGGCGAGTCGATGCGCGAGCTCGGCGTGCACCAGGGGCTCGCCCCGGTGCTCGACGTGATCCGCGACCCGCGTTGGGGACGCGTGGACGAGTGCATCTCTGAGGATCCGTATCTCGTCGGCACCGTCGGCACCGCATACGTGCGCGGGTTGCAGGTGGCCGGAATCCACGCGACCCTGAAGCACTTCCTGGGCTACTCGGCCTCGCAGGCCGGGCGCAACCACGCGCCCGTCCATGCCGGTCCCCGCGAGATCGCCGACGTGTTCCTGCCGCCGTTCGAGATGGCACTGCGCGACGGCGGTGCGAAGAGCGTCATGAACAGCTACACCGAGATCGACGGGGTGCCCGTCGCGTCGTCGGTGGAGCTGCTCACGGACCTGCTGCGCGGCGAGCTCGGCTTCGAGGGCGTCGTCGTCGCCGACTACTTCGCCGTCGCGTTCCTCGAGAAGACCCATCAGATCGCCGCCGACCGCGGCGATGCGGCGGCGCTCGCGCTCGAGGCAGGCATCGACGTCGAGCTGCCGACGGGCGACACCTACCTCGAGCCGCTGCTCGCCAAGGTGCGTTCGGGGGAGGTACCGGAGTCGCTCGTCGACCGCGCCGTGACGCGCGTGCTGATGCAGAAGGAAGAACTCGGTCTGCTTGATCCCGGCGCGTTCGACGCCGACGCCCCCTCGGCGATCGACCTCGACACGCCCCGCCACCGCGAGATCGCGCGCCGCCTCGCCGAGGAATCGGTCGTGCTGCTCTCGAACGACAGTGTCCTGCCCCTCGCGCCGGCCGCGAAGCTCGCCGTCATCGGGCCGAACGCCGACCGTGCCGAGGCGCTGCAGGGCTGCTACTCGTTCGCCAACCACGTGCTGGCCCACCACCCCGGCACCCCGATCGGCGTCGAGATGCCGACGGTGCGCGAGGCGCTCGCCGCATCGTTCGACGTGGCCTACGCGAGAGGCTGCGAGGTCGAGGGGGACGACCGAAGCGGTTTCGACGAGGCAGTGGCCACGGCGTCGGCCGCGGACGTCGCTATCGTCGTCGTCGGGGACCAGGCCGGGCTCTTCGGCCGCGGCACCGTCGGCGAGGGCAACGACGCCGAGTCGCTCGACCTACCGGGCGTGCAGCGCGAGCTCGTCGAGCGCATCGTCTCGACGGGAACGCCCGTCGTCATGGTACTGCTGACGGGCCGCCCCTACGCGATCGACTGGGCGCTCACTCCCGGCGGTCCTGCCGGCGTCGTGCAGGCGTTCTTCCCGGGGGAGGAGGGCGGCGCCGCTCTCGCGCGGATCCTCTCCGGATCCGTCGCACCCGCGGGACGCCTGCCGATCTCGTTGCCGCGCTCTGCCGGATCCCAGCCGTTCAGCTATCTGCATCCGCCGCTCGCGGGGCCGTCGGGCGTCACCTCGACGGACTCGACGCCGGTCAGGCCCTTCGGGTTCGGGCTGTCGTACGCGTCGTTCGCCTACTCCGACTTCTCGTGCGCACAGGGCGAGTCGATCATCGCCCGCGTGACCGTGACGAACACGTCCGACGTCGCCGGTGCCGAGGTCGTGCAGTTGTACGGGCACGATGTTGCAGCCTCGGTCACGCGGCCCGTCGCTCAGCTGCTCGGCTATGCCCGCGTACCGCTCGATGCCGGCGAATCCCGGGTCGTGGAGTTCGACGTGCCGGTCACGCGATTCGCGTTCAGCGACCGCCGCATGCGGCGCGTCGTCGAGGCCGGCGAGGCCGTTGTGTGGATCGGCTCCGACGCGGCGACTGCCGTGACTGAGCGCGCCACGATCCAGCTGCGGGACCACGCCGTCACGGCGGATGACCGGCGACTCGTCGACGTGGCCGTGTCGGAGACCCGCTGAGATATCAGCCGGTTCTGTCGGAGATTCTTCGCTGTCGCGCCTCGCTGGCATCCGGCGGCGGACATCCCGACAGAACCGGCTGCATGGCCGCGTCGTTCGGGCAGAACCGGCGCGCACGATAAGCTTTCGCTCACAACCAAAGGGGGAGCGATGGCGAGCGGATCCAACGTCGAGGGCGTGAGACGCGCGAATCTCGGGGCGATCCTGCGACTCGTACACCACCTCGGTCCGCTGTCTCGCGCCAGGCTCACGGCCGACACCGGCCTCAATCGCTCGACGATCGGCGGTCTCGTCGCGACGCTCGCCGAGCACGGGCTCGTGCGCGAACAGGAACCGGATCCGACCCGCCGGGTCGGGCGTCCCTCGCCGACGGTCGTGCCCTCCGAGGACGTCGTCGCGATCGCCGTGAACCCCGAGGTCGACGCTCTCGAGATCGGCGTGGTGGGCTTCGGCGGCATCGTGCGCACCCGCGTGCGCATCGAAACCGAGTCGCTGCTGACTCCCGAGGAGACCGCGGAGCGCATCGCGAGCACGATCGAGGGCTGGCACGATCTCGACGGCGTACGGATCCTCGGCATCGGCATCGCCGTGCCGGGCCTCGTGCGCGCCGCCGATCGCCTCGTGCGCAATGCGCCGCACCTCGGTTGGCGCGATGTCGACCTCGCCGCCCTCGTCGCGGCTCGCACGGGGCTGCCTGCTGAGGTCGGTAACGACGCCTCGCTCGCCGCGATCGCGGAATGGACCTTCGGCGCGGCGCGCGGGCACAGCAATGTGATCTACCTCAACGGCGGCGCGAGCGGTATCGGCGGCGGCGCGATCCTGCGGGGCGAGAGCCTCGGCGGCGCGAGCGGCTACGCCGGCGAGTGGGGCCAGAACCGCCCCAGCATCGATGACGACGCCGATCGGTGCGCGCCCGGCGGCACGCTCGAGGACGAGGTGAATCGCGGCCGGCTCTTCGAGGCGTACGGGGTGCGCGACGACGCGGCGCTCACGGCCGGAGTCTCGCGTCTGCTGTCGGCGGAGGCATCGCGACAGCGGCGGATACTCGCGTCGACACTCGCGAACGCCGCAAACACGCTGAACCCGTCGCGGGTCGTGCTGGGCGGCTTCCTCGCGGCGCTGCGCGAGGCGGATCCGCGAGCTTTCGACGATTCGGTGCGCGCGCAGATGCTCGCCGCACCCGCCGAGGATCTGACGCTCGCGCCTGCGGCCCTCGGCGCCGACCGCCTGCTCATCGGCGCGGCAGAGCTCGTCTTCGAGCGCCTGCTCGCGGACCCACTGGGCTGATAGCGCCTCCTCGCACAGTCCGTCACGCTGCCACTGATCCCCTCGTGGTTCAGTTTCCTGGCGTGCGGTTTACCGGTGCATTCGCAAAACTTTCAGTGTTTTTGCATCGTGGCTCGGGCGAGCATGCGGGGAAAATTCGCGCGCTCACGCAGCTGAGAGCAACGTCGACCTATGCGACCCGGCTGAGATGCTCACCGTGCTATGCAAGCGGTCCGCAACTTTTCGGGCAAATTTCTTGACATCCAGCGCTGACAACGCCACACTTAACTTCGGAATAAAACATCCGCAACGTGGAATGTATTTCGAGGTGTGCGGAGTCGGTACAAAGGAGAACACGTTGGCACTACGGAGCAAGATCGATCGTCGTGTGGCTGTGCTCGCGGTCGCGGTGGCCACGGCGGTAGCACTGACCTCGTGCGGGACGCCAGGACCGGTGCAAAGCCCAGACGGTGAAGGCGCGCCCGCTGCCAACACGGGAAGCGCCTCTGCCTGGGTGATGAGCGGCACCGCGGAGGAGGCGTTCAACGCCTCGTTCGCGCGCTGGAACGACGCGCATCCGGACGAATTGATCAGTACCGAGACATTCGCTAATGATGCTTACAAGCAGAAAATCCGCCCCGCCATTGGTGCGGGCGAGGCTCCCACCCTGATCTACGGCTGGGGAGGTGCGACGCTCGCGGACTATGTGGCTACCGATTCGGTGATTGACTTGAGCGACCTGCTGGACACCACCGCGCTCGGTGAGGATCTTCTGCCCGCCGTGCTCCAAAGTGGCGAGGTCGACGGCAAGCTCTACGGCATCCCAAACAACATCGTCAAACCGGTCGTCCTTTACTACAACAAGGACGTCTTCAACGACGTCGGTCTCGATGTGCCCGAGAGTTGGAACGAACTAATGGCGATCGTGCCGAAGCTCGTCGACGCGGGGGTTGCACCCTTCTCCGTCGCGGGGCAAGCACAGTGGACACTGCTGCCCTACTTCGCATACCTCGTCGACCGGATCGGCGGCCCCGACGTCATCGCATCGGCTGCAGAAGGCACACCCGACGCGTGGTCGGACCCGGCCGTGACCGAGGCCCTTGTGAAGATTCAGGAACTCGTCGATGCCGGTGGTTTCGTCAACGGCTTCGCCTCCATCTCGACCGACGGGGGCGCCGATGCGGCGTTGCTATACAGCGGCAAGGCCGCGATGATGCTCGGCTTGCCGGCCACATACGACAACGTGAAGACAGGGATGCCCGAGTTCGTCGAGGAAGGGAATCTGGGCTGGGCTCCTTTCCCGGCCGTCGACGGCGGTAAGGGAGACCCTGCAAACCTCACCGGCAACCCGACCAATTTCTGGTCCGTGTCTGCCGACGCGACACCGGAGCAACAGCAGGCGGCGAAGGACTATCTCGGTCAGATGATGGACGACGGCTACGTCGAAGATCTGATCGCTACCGGTGGCATCCCGCCGGTGAACATGAGCGAGGACAAGCTCGCTGCCTCGGATGACGCCGACTACTTCCAAGCGATGTACGAGATGATCGACTCCGCCCCGAGCTTCCAGTTGTCCCTCGACCAGGCGCTCCCGCCCGTGGCCGGGCAGGAATTGCTGATCCAACTCCAGCAGATATTCCTGAATCAGATCACTCCGGCGGAGTTCGTTGACGCGATGAACGAGACGATCGGCAAGTGATGCCGTCACCGTCCGTCCCCCGCGCGGTGGTGCGGCGCCGCCGCACCGGTCCCCATCCGATTCTTCTCCTCCCGGCCATCGCGTTTTTCGTGTTCTTCGCGATCATTCCCCTTTTCGGCGCCGTTGCGTTGAGCTTCACCCAGTGGGACGGCATCGGCCCTGTGTCCTTCGTCGGGCTCGATAGCTGGAAGACGGTGCTCTCCGACACCCAGACCTGGCATGGTCTGCGACTATCGCTTCTGCTCATGGTCGTGTCATGGGTTGTGCAGATGCCACTCAGCCTGTTGCTCGGTGTCTTCATCGCGGGTAATCAGAAGTACCGGGCAGTGCTGTCGGCCGTGTATCTGCTACCGATGCTGCTCTCGTCCGCCGCAATCGCGATCGCCTTTAAGAATCTGCTCGACCCGAACTTCGGTATCGGCAGCGCGCTCCACCTGCCGATCCTCGTGCAGGACTGGCTCGGCAACCCGAGACTGGTGATCTACGTCGTGGTCTTCATCATCGCGTGGCAGTTCGTCCCGTTCCACACCCTGCTCTACCAAGCCGGAGCCCGAGGCATACCCGTGCAGTTGTACGAGGCGGCGACGATCGATGGCGCAGGAACGCTCCAGCAGTTCTTCCACATCACACTCCCGCAACTGCGAAACACGATCGTCACGTCATCGACGCTGATGCTCACCGGTTCGCTCACGTACTTCGACGTCGTGTACGTGCTCACTGCAGGCGGTCCGGGAAACGCGACGCGGCTGCTTCCACTCGACATGTACCTGACTGGCTTCCAGACGAACCAGATGGGGCTCGCGAGCGTGCTCGCGGTGATCCTCGTCGTGATCGGCCTCGCACTCGCGTTCGTTCTCACCAGGGCGTCGGGATTCGCCAAGATGAACAGCGACCAGGAGGGCCTGTGATGAGTCATCTCACCGACACTGAGCGACTCACCGTTACGTCGCCCCGCCGGCGTCCGCGCCGGCGGACGCGATACAACGTGCCTGCCGGGATCGGCGGATTCCTCTGGCTGGCCGTCATCGTCCTTCCGATCTATTACGTCATCGTCTCCAGCCTGCGCAGCCAGGCAGGATTCTTCGCGAGCAACCCGCTGGCCATTCCCGCGAACCCGACGTTCGAGAACTATTGGGTCGTGCTGCAGAATGACTTCTTCGTCTTCTTCCGGAATAGCGCCGTCATCACCGTCGTCGCGGTCGTGGCGACGGTCGCGGTCTCGCTCATGGCTGCGTACGCGATCGTCCGCGGCACAGGCTGGTTCCAGCGAACCTCGTTCTCGCTGTTTCTTCTCGGCCTGTCGATCCCCACGCACGCGACGCTCATCCCGCTCTACTGGATGATCACGCGTATGCACTTATACGACTCGCTCGCGGCGTTGATACTGCCGGCGGTCGGCTTCTCGATCCCGCTGACGGTGCTCATTCTGTCGAATTTCGTGCGGGACATCCCCAAGGAGCTGTACGAGTCGATGCGTCTCGATGGCGCAGGGGATTGGCGCATCCTGTGGCGGCTTGTGATTCCGCTGTCGCGGCCCGCGGTCGTGACTGTCGCGATCTACAACGCGATGAATGTGTGGAACAGCTTCCTGTTCCCGCTGATCTTCACGCAGAGCGCTTCCAAGCGCGTGCTGCCGATGGCGCTCTGGGCATTCCAAGGCGAGTTTTCGTCGAACGTCCCCGCCATCCTCGCCGCAGTCGTGCTCTCAACGCTTCCGATGTTCGCGGCATACATTTTCGGACGTCGGTATCTCGTCAGCGGCCTGACGGCCGGATTCAGCAAGTAAGAGCAAAGGAAGATCATGAACCCATTACTGCGAGTATCGGGATCCGGCCTCGTCAATGGTGACGGCGAGACGGTCAGGCTCACAGGATTCGGCCTCGGCGGCTGGATGAACATGGAGAATTTCATCACCGGATACCCCGGCACTGAGGACATGCATCGTCGGGCAATGCGAAAGGTGCTCGGCGGGGACGTGTACGACGCATTCTTCGACCGCTTCCTCGAGGTCTTCTTCACCGAGGAAGACGCCAAGTACATCGCCTCGCTCGGCGTGAACTGCGTGCGTATCGCGGTCAACTATCGACACTTCTTCACGGACGCCGAGCCCGACGTGCTCCGAGAGGAGGGTTTCAGGCTGCTTGACCGCGCGATCGGCCATCTCGCGGCGTACGGTGTCTACTCCGTCATCGACCTGCACGCGACACCGGGCGCGCAGAACCAGCGCTGGCATAGCGATAACCCCACGCACCTTGCGCTCCTCTGGCAGTATCGGGTCTTCCAAGACCAGGTGGTGGCGCTCTGGGAGGAGTTCGCGCGGCGGTATCGAGACAACCCCTGGATCGCGGGGTACAACCCGCTCAATGAGCCTGGTGATGCGTCGGGCCAGGCGATCGGCCCGTTCTACGACCGTGTCTGCGCGTCCATACGCTCGATCGATCCCGACCACGTCATCTTCCTCGATGGCAATCGCCACGGCACGGCCTTCGACATGTTCTCCGAGCCGGCGGAAAATACTGTCTATACGTTGCACGACTACGCACTCGCGGGTTTCGCTGACTCGGGCAGGTATCCTGGGATGTCGCGCGGTGAGTACGTGGACCGCGACTTCATCTTACGGAAGTTCCTCGAGCGCGCTGAATATATGCGCCGCACGCAGACCCCGATCTGGGTCGGCGAGTTCGGTCCGGTGTACAGCGGAGAACATAACCTCGACGAGCATCGTTATCGCGTGCTCGAAGACCAACTGGAGATCTATCGCGAGTATGGCGCAGGCTGGAGCCTCTGGACATACAAGGATATCGGTCTGCAGGGTGTTCAGTATGCGGCACCGGATTCGCCGTACGTCACTCTGATCGGGCCCGTGCGGGAGAAGAAAGATCGGCTCGGGACGGACGTGTGGGGAGGCGTCGACGAGGGAGTGCGAGATGTACTCGAACCGATTGAGCGGTTGGTCGCAAGGGAGTTCCCTGATTACGCCCCTGCACCATTCGGCCAGAAGCAATGGATTGCGACGCTCATCAGGCACATAATGCTCGCAGAGCCTCTCAGCGAGGAGTTCGCGAGCGTCTTCACGGGCATCACAGAGGAGCAGGCGGTCGCACTCGCCGACTCATTCCGCATCGGCAACACGATCGAACGCACACGCCTCGCCGACGTGATCCGAGCCGGCGTCTGATCGGCAGGTGCCGACCCAACGGCGAGAATGCTGCCGAATATGGGGAGCGTGAGGCGCTCCTCATATTCGGTGCGTCAGCGGGCGATGTCCGCCAGCACGATCTCGCAGCCGTAGCGCTGAGAAGCCTCCATCCAGCCGCGGAACCAGAGCAGCGGTGTGCGGCTCGGGTCGCCCGGGGCGACGATCGGGCGCAGGTTGTCGACATCCGAGTTCTCGGTGATCGCCGACCACTCCCAGCTCGCGCCGTCATCGCTCGTCACACCGCGGTAGATCTCGTGATGCACCGTCCCCTCGCCGGTGCGCGGGTCGATGGGGGTCGACACGTAGACGACGTCGGCATCGTATGGGTCGAGCGCCACGAGGCCCGTGTAGTCCTGCTCGTGGACGAGCAGGCCCGCGCCGGCCTTCGCGAGCGGGTGCGTGTTCCAACCCGACTCGGGTGTGAAGCGCGCGTAGACGAAGCGGTGGTCGAGCACGGGGCGCTCGCGCTCGAATCGCTCCGCGTCGCTCGCGGGGAAGTCGTGGCGGGCCGTCAGCGCCGCGATGATCGTTCCGTCGGCGTGGCGGCGGATGTCGCTCGTCCACGCGTGCGTGAGTTCGACGCCCGCGAGCTTCTCGTCGGCCGCGAGGATGCGGGTCAGTTCGACCTGCGATGGGGCCGGTGCGTTCGCGACGAGCGCGTTCTCGTCGACGACGGATCCGTCGGCGCGGTGAAGGCGCACTCCGCCGTTCTCTTCCGCGAGATAGCCGTGGTAGATCGAGTTGTTGTAGTCGCGCGGATGGTGGTCGGTCGTGACGAGATCGATGCGCCCGTCGGTCGAGCTGTAGCGGGTGTAGCCGTTGACATAGCCGACCTTCGGACGAGTGAAGAGTTTGCCCGCGTACCGCCAGGTCTCGCCCTCGTCGTCGGACACGAGCGCGCACTGGTCGTCGTTCACGGCGCGGGAGAAACAGTAGAGGCGGCCGCCGAGCTCGTGGATGTTGGCATAGGTCACTCCACGGCCACCGGTGTGCTCGCTCCAGTCGAAGACCTTCTCCTCGCCCCAGACGGTCGGGTCGTCCGGCTCACTGATGCGCCGGTAGAGAAGGTCGTCGGTCTTGTGGCGCGCGTACATGGCCAGCCAGCGTCCGTCGCGGCGGCGCCAGAGCGCGGGCACGTCGTGGTCGTCGGCCTCGAAGTTCTTGTGCAGCGTCACGACCTGCGATACATACGTGTCGAGGTCGACGACGGTCAGCTCGAGATCGCCGTGGCGTTCGGCGCCACCGGGGCCGTTCTGCACCGCGATGGAGCCGACGACGAGTGTGCGGCTGTCCGCATCGACCAGCGCTCTCTCGTCCTGGAACCAGCACCACGCGCCGTTGTCGTTGATGGTGTGAACGTTCATGTTCACATAGTAGGGG